>ENA-UPSB01000280-UPSB01000280.1-bioreactor-metagenome-genome-assembly--contig:-NODE-280-length-90876-cov-6.184253_pt1 | contig 90876 bp, 81 predicted proteins | sample MGYA00238182_ERZ773286 | MGnify/ENA primary metagenome ERZ773286 (study PRJEB29026, sample SAMN07631240) | bioreactor metagenome | isolation source: Switchgrass digestor | place: USA: Dartmouth... | reverse complement strand
AAGGGGTGATTGCTGCGGCACACAACACATATGCAAGGGTGTACTCCTGGATTTTATTTATAGCAATAATGGTGAGGTATGAAATGGTTTTGGAAACAAAAAAACTGTTAATTCGTCCATTCAAAAAAACCGATGATGTGGATTTATTGGAAGCCATGGCATGCCCGCAGGTACACAGGATGTATAACAATGAGTTCACTGGCGTTGACAAGGTTCGAAGCTATATCCAGCTTTTACTGCGGGAATATCTGGCAGGAAAGGTCCGCACGCTGGCTGTAGCTGAAAAAAGCACAGATAAACTGATTGGTTCAATAACTATTGATGTAACAGATATTTTCGCCAGGGCGGAAATTAGTTACTGGATTAATAAAAATTATAGAAATATGGGGTTCGCAACCGAAACTGTCAAGGCTATTATTGCCTACAGCTTTGATGTTTTGTCCCTGAACCGTGTCCAGGCCCTTGCCGGCAATCCGGCTTCCGGGCATTGTTTTTAAAACATCATCCAACAAACTTTACTCAACAAACTTCGAAGTGGTGCTTCTAACGATCAGCGATGGCAATAGTATAATGTTCTTCTTTGAACTCCGGGGTTTGGAGATCAACTCAATCAACAGTTCACATGCCTGCCTTCCCACCTTGGAAATGGGCTGGGAAATGGTAGTAAGCGGCTGCTCCAGTATTTTGCATAAGGGAATGTCATCATAGCCTATGATGGAAAAATCCTTTCCGACGGTTTTGCCCATTAAATGGGCCTGGCGGTATGCTCCGCATGCCATCATGTCGTTGCAGGCAAATATAGCGCTGACCCCTCGCTCTATCAATACTTTTGCGCCGTTAAAACCTGATTCCATGCTGTAATCCCCATTATAGACGAAGTCTTCGTTGAGCATTACACCATACATCCCCAGGGCGTTTATATAACCGTTATACCTTTCCCGGGCGCTGGTGGAATCGAGGGGGCCGGTGATACATCCGATTTTTCTGTGGCCTAATTCAAGGAGGTGAGTTGTGGCCATGAACCCGCCTTCCATGTGATCTATGGAAACAAAGTCATAGTTTTTCTGAGGGATCTGCCTGTCTACTGTTACCACCGGGATGCCGCTTTCGTATACAATGCGGTTGAACTGCTGTATATGCTTCACATCGGAATCCCGCAGGGATGTAGTTATTATCAGTCCATCCACCTGTTTTCCGACCAAAAGTGACAGGTTGCTCACGTCTTTTTCTCCCTGCTCGTTGGAATTGCAGAATATCACTGAATAATTATGCTCCTGGGCCTCTGCTTCTATTCCTTTTGCCATCTCTGAAAAGAACGGATTGCTTATATCCGGTATGATCAGCCCTATTGTATAAGTCTTTTTTGTGACCAATGCCCTGGCGTTGGTATTGGGGTTATAATTAAAGCTTCTGGCTGTTTCCAGGACCTTTTCCCTTGTCTTCTGGGATATCCTGCATTCCTTTTTGTTAAGGACAAGGGAAACGGTAGTGATGGATACGCCTGCTTTTTCAGCGATATCTCTGATGGTATATGCCATAAATACACCTCAAATTCATTAGCATTTCAACCTCTAAACGATGGTAACATATTAACTGGATATCTTCAATGATAAGCTAAAGCGTTTTATCATTTTTCTATTTAAATTTGATATTTACCGTAATGGATGGCAATCTTTTTCATAAAATTACGTTAGCTTTTTTCATATAAAATAAAATTTTGGAAACAGCATTGACTCAATATTGCCTATTATGATATTTTCTAGACATGGAGGTTTTCACAATAAGATAAAACGTTTTATCATGCATCCCGTCATTGATCTGTTTATTTAGCAGGGAACGCACATATTAATGCCTATTGATATTACTTATAAGGAGAGATTTGCATGAGATTTCCTAAGCTTTCAGACCAATTATTATTGAAAAGGCTGGAACCGCCTGCCGGAAAGATGAGAATGGTTCTTGACACGGATACATATAATGAAGTGGATGACCAGTTTGCCCTGACCTATGCTATTAAATCGAGAGAAAAAATACACCTTGAGGCGGTATATGCCGCACCCTTTCACAACGAAAGGTCCAAAAGTCCTGAAGAGAGTATGGAGCTAAGCTATGATGAAATCCTGAAAATCCTTGGTATGCTGAATGTTGATCCGAAAAATTTCGCATATAAGGGTTCAACCAATTACCTTAAAAACGTTAACGAGCCGGAAGAGAGTGATGCGGTCAGGGATTTGATCAAACGGGCAATGGAATCCGATGACGATGATCCCCTCTATGTAGTTGCAATTGGAGCCATTACCAATATTGCTTCCGCCATGCTGATTGAACCGGAGATTATAAGGAAAGTAGTAGTCGTGTGGCTGGGAGGCAACGCATTGTTCTGGGACAATGCCAAGGAGTTCAATTTGTCACAGGATATATTGTCCGCCCGCATCGTCTTTGACAGCGGGGTACCGTTGGTACATATTCCATGCGCCGGTGTCACCACCCATTTGCTGACGACGATTTCCGAACTGGAGCAAAACATAGGCGGAAAAAGTGAAATAGGGACTTATCTTACAAGCATAGTCAGGAGCTATACAAAGGACCCGTTTGCATGGTCAAAAGTTATCTGGGACATCTCAACCATCGCATGGCTGATAAATCCTGAATGGGTTCCCACCCGCCTGGTCCACAGCCCGATCATCACGGACCGTCACACCTGGAGTTTCGATCAGTCCCGGCATTTTATAAGAAGTGCGTATTTTGTAAACAGGGATCCCATATTTGCAGACCTGTTTAAAAAAATAGTGAAATAATTAAACATATGCGAACTGCAAGTTTTGCTTAGAGGTATTTATGAATAACACCAGGAAAGGAGAGGGTTATGATAAAAAATCAGGTTGAAATACTGGTAATCGGAAGCATCAACATGGATCTTGTCATGAGTGTCGAAAGAGTTCCCATGGCAGGCGAAACCGTGCTCGGGCAGGGATATTCCTATATTCCCGGAGGGAAAGGCGCAAATCAAGCGGTTGCAGCTGCAAGGCTCAATGGAAAGGTCACCTTTTGCGGCCGGGTCGGTGATGATTCCAACGGGGAAACTTTATTGCGCAATTTGAAAGATAACGGTGTGGACACGTCTTTTATCATCAAGGATAGCAGGAACAGAACCGGGCTTGCGGCAATACCCGTGGAATCCAATGGAGATAACCGGATTATGGTTTTTCCAGGGGCCAATAGCTGCATTGCAAGGGAAGATGTGGACAAAGCACTGGAGAGATCCTATGATGCGGTAATGATGCAGTTGGAAATCCCCTTGGACATAGTATATTATGCCTTTGAAAAGGCTTCGGAGAAAGGAATCCCTGTCATTCTGGACACCGGGCCGGCGGTAAAAATCGATCTCCCAAGGCTGAAAGGCATCCATGTCATAACTCCCAATGAGAGTGAGGCAGCCGCTCTGACGGGCATACAGGTAGACAGCACCGATGATGCAGTCAGGGCTGCAAAGATACTGGCTGATAAGGCTGAAGCATCATATGTCGTCATAAAAATGGGTGACAAAGGAGCCCTTTTGTATAGTGACGGAGAATATGAAGTTTTCCCGGCCTATAAAGTTAAAGCAGTGGATTCAACCGCCGCAGGAGATTCTTTTACCGCTGCCATGACATTGAAGATGATGCAATATGGCGGCATAAGAGAAGCGATTAAATATGCCAACGCAGTAGGCGCGTTATGTGTAAGCAGGAAAGGCGCCCAGCCGTCTTTGCCCACTGCTGAGGAAGTGGCTGAGTTTTTGGAATCAAGGGGAATTATGGTATAGCATAATCAAGTTAAGGGTATAGAACGAGCCTGTTGTAAAATAATAAGAGTTCTATTATGGGGAAAAGGGTGAATGATTTGCCCTGAAACGGATTCAGGCAAGCTGCATTTGCTTTTATTCCCCTTTTTGTTATACTACTTATAATAGATTAAACGTAACATGCTGAAAACAGGAGGTAAATTCATCTTTATGCTTGTTTTTTCAATTATAATTGTTGTAGCATCAAATATTCTGTACCATATATGCCAGAAATCCACGCCTGATAATGCCAATCCCTTTTCGGCATTATTTACGACCTATGTGACCGCTGCAGTTCTGACTTTTATAGCATCCCATTTTTACAAAACAGGAGAAGGCTTTTTTCAATCATTCAAGGGGCTAAACTGGACAAGCATTGTGCTTGCCATTGCAATTGTCGGGCTGGAACTGGGATACATGCTGGTATACAGGGCAGGCTGGAATATAAGCGTAGGGTCGCTGGTAGCCAATATTATCGTTGCATTGCTGCTCGTTCCCATAGGTATAATGTTTTACAAAGAAGGATTTGGCTTGAGCAAGGTGCTGGGGTCAATACTTTGCATCATTGGATTGATACTCATAAACAAGTAATCAAACTCAAAAAGGTTATATCCTTTGGTTGCCGATGTTATAAAGAAGAATAAAATGTGTAGTGATGTAATATCCGCATAATATCAGAATTTTATCAGGAGATTGATGATGAAACAAAAGACATATAAATATGCAATGCTGATGTTGCTTGTTCTTTTTGCTGTTTGCCTGTCATTAGGGTTATACTTCAATTTCAATATTATTGAAAACCCTACGGATGGAATAGGCGGGCTTCATAATCTGCAGTATGGGATGAAATCACTTTTATTTTTTGCATCTGCTGTCATTTTAGGAGCAATAGATGCAATATTGTTAGTGACCTTTCTCGTTAAAAAGAATAAAAAGTAAAAGTCATATGTTTTATAAACATGGGTCAAGGCTTACTTAAAGCTGGCTTATTATAAGCTAATGGGGTGTCGATATGCGAAGTGAACAGGAAATGATGGGTTTGATAGTTAATGTTGCCAGGGATGATGACCGGATTCGGGCTGTTTTACTGGTTGGTTCCAGGGCTAATCCCAGCGTTCCCAGGGACAAATACCAGGACTATGACATCACTTACTTTGTGAAAGATGTGAAACCCTTTTACAACAACATTGAATGGATTGAAAAGCATTTTGAAAAACCTGCCATATTGCAGATGCCGGAAACCATGTCGTTGGTTCCCCCTGAAAACAATGGGCACTTTGCATATTTGATGATTTTTGACGATGGGAACCGGATTGATTTGAACATTGTAGATAAGCCTTATGTTGATAACGGTGAACCTGCGGTGGTACTTGTGGATAAAGATGGGATTTTACCTCCTTTGCCCGCACCAACTGATAAATACTGGCACATCAAACCTCCGTCCCAAAAGCTGTTTGCAGACTGCTGCAATGAGTTCTGGTGGTGTTTGAACAATGTTGGGAAAGGAATTGCCAGGGATGAACTGCCGTATGCTATGAAGATGTACAATGAATATGTCAGGAACATGCTGGATAAAATGATTGAATGGTATATTGGCTTTAATACGGACTTCTCGGTTTCAGCCGGAAAGTTTGGAAAGTACTTTAAGAAATATCTGCCGGAGAATTTGTATGCGATGTACTCGAAAACATACTCGGACAGCAATTATGAGAACTTTTGGAATTCTGTTTTTACCGCCTGTAGTTTATTTCATACAGTAGCCTTGCGTGTAGCTGAGTATGGCTGCTACATATACAACCAGAGCGAGGAAGATGCCATGATACAGTACCTGAGTAAAATTAAAAACGACTTAACTCTGCGTCGTTCATAAAGGGAGGAGGAATTGCAATGAAAGGTATGAAAATGAACTGAAAGACATTATGAGAAAATTTGCGGAATCGGGCTGGGATTTGATTGATGCTCCTGCAAAGGCCTGGCTGGAGGGAAGAGGAGACAAGAACGCGTTGATTTCAGCAATTGAGCAGGCAGATAAAGAATGCGGAAGTTGCGGATGCGAGTTTGACAAACTCTATAAAAGGGCCCTGGAACTAAAAGAGCTGATATAAGGTCCTTGAAATCAACTGTGCCGAAAACCGGAACGGAGCGGGAGATTCCGCTCCGGCTTATTATTGTATGTGAAAACCCCTTTCATTAGTTTTTTGTCTAACGAAAGGGGTTCACTTCATTCGGTGATGGTTCCAAAGGGGTGGGCGATGCTTCCGTTGCCTCCCACGCTTCCGGCCTTTACACGGATATTTTCGGGATCCACCACTTCATTTACCGCCATGTCCAGGGTTTCCTGCAAGCCGGCCACCGTTGAATATCCCAGATCAGGACGGTTTGTCAGCAAGGCTTGCAGCACCGCATCCTGGGCGCCTGTACTCAGGGAGTTAAAGCCATCAAGATTCAGACCAAGGGCGGGATCGGTAATGGCTGTACGCATTTGCCCAATATCCTGGGCGTTATTTACAGCATCAAGCTGCGGATTGGTGGTTGAGGCTTCACCGATTCTCAAAATCATGATGGAAGCACTAACCCCGGTTTCTGTTCCTCCTGCCGCATTATCAAGAGTAACCGGACCGGCACTGTTATGTTTCCTCAGGGTCATTTGGTCGCCTGCGGCAGCATTAATGATAACCATTCCGGTATAACCGTTATTGGCTGAACTGGTTCCATAAGTGCTTCCCGGCACGGGGTTTTCATTCCGGTACAGCGTAAACTGATTGGCTTCTGCTCCGGTGACAGTATACCACACTGCATAGGTTCCGGCAGATTCAATGATAATAGGGACTGTGTTTGCATCGCGGCTGATCCCAAGCAAAGCGCCGTTGTTGGAAAAGACAATGGAATCATTTACTGCAACCGTTTGGCTGCCGGTCATATAGATATATCCATAAGGATTATCCGTAGGAGTCGGGGCATCGGAATAGGTTATCACCAACCTCGGAAAATATGGCTCATATACTATTTTATTCGTTGCAAAATGAACTAAGGTCGTTCCGTCAGGGTTTGTCAATGCGATTCCGTAATTTTCAAAAGTCCCGCCGAGCCATTGGTTCACCAGCGTTGTAATATAAATTTCCACGGTCGTATACAGATCCGATGTTTCCACATTTACTTGTGAAGATGTAGGTGTAAACGACGGAAGAGTATTGTAGGTTACGGTGGTGGCATCAAAGGGGCTGGTAACCCTGTTTACAACGATAGGGCTTGGCTCTGCGCCGGTCTTCACAATTACGGACAATTGCAGCACCGCACTGTCAACACTGGTTACGGGTATAGATGAAAGATCAATTCCCATCAGGCTGATGGAATCCAAGAAAGTCGGACATTGCCAACGTACATCAGCGGGTAAAAGGAAAAGTTCTGTGTCGGCTGAGAAGATGATACAAAGGTTGTATCGGGAATAGCAACCGATACTGTCAGCATAATTGCTCACATCCTTTCTTTTTCCTTGGGCAGGTACTTAACCTGGTTAAAAATGTACCGGTAAAGCGGAGTATGCCTCTTTCCCCAATCAGGCAGTATTTCCGCTTTACCGTGCATATTCATGATATTCACTGTTTTACAAAATGTTGCATATTATATAATCACCTTTCCCTAACAGATCCTGTGTCTAGCATACAATTCCGCTGAGCCATGCCTGTGTAACATTACATAATTAGTTTGCATATTATTGTATCAAGGTCAATTTATTAATCTCCATTGCTAAATTTATTGAAATATATTTGAAAATGAAGCGGATGTGAAAGGTTAACCACTTATACCATAGGAGGGTATGCAATGAGCAAAGCATTAATCACAGGAATCACCGGACAGGATGGTTCTTATCTGGCGGAATTTTTGCTGGAAAAAGGTTACGAAGTTCATGGACTTGTCAGAAGAAACAGTACGGAGAATATTGAAAGGATCCGCCATCTGCTCGATGAGCCCAGGAGGGTGACTTTGCATTACGGCGATATGACCGATGCAGGCAGCCTCATCAGATTGCTGTATAAGATTGAACCTGACGAGGTGTATAATCTGGCGGCGCAAAGCCATGTGAAAGTTTCTTTTGATATGCCTAAATTTACAGCAGATGTAAATGCTCTCGGTACGGTCATGTTATTGGATGCCATCCGGGAAGTAAAGCCGGACATTAAATTTTACCAGGCTTCATCCAGCGAGTTGTTTGGAAAAGTGAGGGAGATACCTCAGAATGAAAACACTCCCTTTTACCCCAGAAGCCCCTACGCGGTAAGCAAGTTGTATGCATACTGGATAACGGTAAATTATAGGGAAGCATACAATTTGTTTGCCTGCAACGGAATACTCTTTAATCACGAGTCACCAAGAAGAGGAAAGAATTTCGTTACCCGCAAAATCACCACCGGAATTGCAGACATTCTGAAAGGAAAGAAAGAGTGTTTATATCTTGGCAACCTGGATGCGAAAAGGGATTGGGGTTATGCGGGAGATTATGTTGAGGCCATGTGGATGATGCTCCAGCAAGATGAACCCGATGATTATGTCGTGGCAACAGGAGAAACACATACGGTGAGGGAATTCTGTGAACTGGCATTCCGGAATGTAGGAATCAACCTGGTATGGACAGGAAAAGGTTTGGATGAAAAAGGAGTGGATAAGGATACCGGCAGGGAACTGGTCCGCGTCAGCAGTGAGTTCTTCAGACCGGCAGAAGTGGATTTGCTGCTGGGTGATCCGACAAAAGCAAAAAACAAGCTGGGATGGAAACCCAGGGTATCCTTTGAAGAACTGGTTGCCATGATGGTGAGAAGTGATCTTGAAAGCTAGGAGTAAAACTGGATTAAGGAGGAATTTACATGGATAAAAACAGCAGGATTTATGTGGCAGGGCATACCGGAATGGTCGGTTCGGCCATTGTCAGATGTCTTGAGAAAAACGGATATAAGAATATCATCCGAAGGACACATCGGGAATTGGATTTGACCAACCAGGCAGATTGCGAAAAGTTTTTTGAAGAGGAAAAACCGGAATATGTGTTTCTGGCTGCCGCAAAAGTGGGAGGGATTCATGCAAACGATACTTACCCTGCAGATTTCATCATGGAAAACATGCTGATTGAATGCAATGTGATTCGCAGCTCGTTTAAGAATATGGTGAAAAAGCTGATGTTCCTCGGGAGTTCATGCATTTATCCGAAACTGTGCCCTCAACCGATTAAAGAGGAATACCTGCTTACCGGCCCGTTGGAACCCACTAATGAAGCTTACGCTTTGGCTAAAATATCGGGGATTAAAATGTGCCAGTCTTACAATAAGCAATACGGCACCCGTTATATTTCGGTTATGCCCGCTAACCTTTATGGGATCAATGACAGGTTTGACGCCTACAACTCCCATGTTATCCCGTCCATGATCATAAAGTTCCACAAAGCGAAACTTGAAAATCGTCCTTTTGTTGAATTGTGGGGTACGGGCAAACCTCTTAGGGAGTTCTTATATGTGGATGATATGGCCGAAGCATGCCTTTATCTGATGAACAACTATGATGGCAGTGAGCTTGTGAATATCGGTTCCGGAAAGGAAATCAGCATAAGGGAATTGGCTGAAATTATCCGGGATGTTGTAGATTTTAAGGGGGATATCATATTTGATTCCACAAAACCTGATGGAACGCCCCGGAGGGTTTTGGATAATTCAAAAATTTCAGCGACCGGTTGGAAACCGAAAACGGACCTAAGGGAAGGAATCAGGAAAGAGTACGAATACTACCTCAGCATGATGGAAAACAGCTCCAAGGAACAGTGATACAAGGAAAAAAACAGTGGGACAAGACTTTTCAGTATACAGGAAATAATTCAGCAATCATGTGCCAGCCAATTGGAGATAGTGTTGTGGTAAGCTGCGATATAGTTGGCCCACACTATCTCTTTAACTCGGAACTCATTCCTGGAGAATTATGGCATATTAAAGCTGATTTATGCAGTACAGCATGTGATTTGAATCCTTTCAGAACAATTTGGCTGAATTCAAACCCAAAAAAATATGTTCCTCTTTGTGATAACCAGTTTCAGCAGTTTTCCTGCCTATCACAAGAGGAACACATTATTAAGTACGTCCCCATGAATTTTTACTCAGCAAACAATTGCCTGAGAACATCCATTTGTGCCTGGAGCAATGCTTCCGATTTGGTTTTGAAAGTATATACTTCATTTTTGAGACTTTCATATTTTGCCTGGATTTTTCGGGCTTCATTAGTTGCGTCATCAATGATTTGCCGTGCTTTTACCTCTGCTTCATCCACAATGTTTTTTGCTTTATCGCATGCGTTTGTCTTGATTTGCTCGGCGGTATGTTGTGCAACCAGGATGGAGTGCTGCAAGGATTCTTCAAGTACCCTGTAATGCTGAACTGTCTCATTGAGAGTGGATATCTGGCACTTCAGTTCATGGATGCTGTTGCTCATCTCCGTGTAGTCTTCAATGATTTTTGCAAGCAGGCTGTCTACATACTTTTTGCTGTAACCGTCAAAAAGCGCTTTCTTGATTTCGAGGCGGCTTAAATCAGTAGAGGTGTAATTCACACTACCATCTCCCACAATATATTCCTGTACCAATATTCTATTCAGAATACCGCCGGGATATCACAATTCATTTCTTTGACGGCTTAGCCTCCGCCGATGATATTCCCATGGGGAAAATGTCCCTGTCTTTTGCCGGAATCTGAAACCGGGAAAAATCCCGTGTTGAAATCATGTCGCAGACATCCCTGTACCACATGAAACTGCTGATGTAAGCATAGAATCGGGCTCTGTCCAGGTACGAATGGGGAGTCGGGTAATACCTGAGCACCCGCTTGACAAAATTCTCTCCCAGATGATCTATGAGCATTCCCAGGTCATAGGCGGGGTCTCCGAATCCTGCGTTGCCAAAACCTATGATGCTGCTGACTTTTCGGGACGCCTTGTCAAACAGGATATGGTTGGGTGTTAAGTCTCCATGGATAAGCACGGCCTGGAACTCAAAAAACTCTTCATTGTCAACGGCAGGCTGTATAATCTGCTGTAAATACTCTTTTACATAGTTTGTGCAGTAAGGATGTATTTTCCTTTGCATAGTTTCCAGTTCCGACAGCCATTCTTCCCGGGTCCGGTTCATTTGGGAATCTCCGATTCTTGCATATTGTGCCTTTTTTACCGGGATGGTATGCAGTTGCTGCAAAAATGTCGCTATTTGCCTGGCAACGGCATCCTGGGTATTATAATCCAGTTTCAGCAAAGTATTCCGGTACAGCGGCGACCCTTTTATAAAACTGCGCTTGGACACGTTTTGCTCAATAAGCTCCACATCCGGCAAAGGCAGATCAATAAAATCCTGGATGAAGCGGATCACGTCCGCTTCGTTTCTCAGGTAGGCAGCGCTCCAATCATATTTTGCAAACTTGAACACCACTTCGTTATTTACAACAGCGATATCGCTGTAACTGCCATCAGTCTTGTTGAATTCGATTTTTGACATATCCAGCTGGGGATATTTTCTCTTTATCAACTCCATATATTTCAGTTCATTGGAGTTCAAAGCTCATACCTCCTCTCCCTGGTAAAACAATCTTTCAATACAGAAGTTTGATATTGGTTTCGGGCCAGTCCTTAAGCCGCATCACAGTATTGGACAGGCTTGAATAGCCGTTGCCGATGAAAAAGTCGCATTCTGCAGCCAGATACGTATCCTTTATGACTTCGATGGTATCCTTGATCAGCTCCACGCCTTTATGCCTTTTGTTTGGATAGGTCAGAAGATAAGTTGGTATACGCTCCTTCAGGGGACGCTTTTTGCTGTCGGTGTATAAAAGCATGCCGTTTATGTCATACAGCTTTTTGTATTCTTTCAGTATTTTGCTGGAGTCGGTTATCAAAAAGATATGCCTGATGTTGTAGCGTACAATATACTGCCAGATATATGGCTTATACAGCTCATTCAAATCGTAAAGCTGTGCCACTTCATTCACGATAGCGTTGGAACGGCAGTGAACTCCCAGTATAGGCTTTTCATCCCTGAAGTCGGGGGTTGTATTGATGTATTTTTTAATTTCCCGCTTAACTTCAGGTTTAGGTTTCAAATACTTGTCAAAAAGCTGCCGGTAAACCTGGTAGGGAGTTTTGCCAAAGGACCAGTGCGACCGGTTGGTCCATGCCAAAATGGAGCTAAGGGGATAATAAATGTCACTGACAACGATATTGGCATCGCTTTTCATAAGGCTTTTCAAATCCCGATATTCCATCTTGAACCTGTCGCTGTCTTCTGCAAGGATTTTTTCCGGATCCCATGTTGGCGGATAAAAAGAATATCCCGGACGGACGATATCATTGACCGTGTAGCTGGAAACCGGTTCGAAAAAAAATTCATAGCCATTTGTTTCAATGGACTCACTATATAGGCTCTCCATACCCCAGTACACCACAGGAATACGGTTGGTCAATTCTGCTGCTAGAAGCTGGCATATGACATGATCCACATCGGCCCAAATGCTTTTACCTAATGATTTTATCAACAGATATCGGTTAGTCTGCATACGTGTTTACACCTCCGTATAGTTCAGGATATTCTGCTCTGTGGCGAATTCTTTCTGTTTTTCTTCTCCTTTTTTCAGCTTTAACCCGTTTTTTTGCCAGCTTTATTTCATGCTTCAGATCCCTGTAAAAAAGGACAATATTGCTGTCCGGCCAGTCTTTCAGGCGCTTTACCGTATATGATACATTGGAATACCCATTGCCTATAAAGAAATCACACATGGAAGCCAGGTAGGTATCCTTGATGATCTCTATTCCCTTGCGCCTCTTTTCGGAATAGCTGGTAAGGTGGGGAGCGTTTTGCGTGTCGTTAAGCTGCCCTCTCTTGCAGTCGGTAAAGATCACCATCTGGCCGTACTTCTTTTGAAAGTCCTTGAGAATATCCTCGCAATCTGTGAGCAGTAAGATTTTTTTAATATCATAGCGCTTGATGAAGTTTTGTATTGTCTGATGATACCTTTTGTTCAAATGCGATAAGTCTTCTACTTCCTTTACCTTGTCACCGCCACGGATGTGCACCCCAAGAAGAGGTTTCGAGTCTTTCATGAACTCATCATAGAATTCCTGTATTTCTGCCTGGATATCAGGTTTCAGTCGGATATATTTATCAAACAGGCATCGGTATATCTGGTGAGCGGTCATTCCGTATGCCCAATGGCTCTTGGGGATGAAATGGAGCAACGGCCGGACAAAATAGTGGGTGTCACTGACCACCACATTGGCATTGCTGTTCATCATATCGCCCAGATTCCGGTAAGCCCAGGCTACTTTATCCAAGTCTTCCACTGTGAGGTTTTTATCGTTCCAGATGGGAGGGTAATAGGTATAACCGGGCTGGGTCAATTCCTCCACGGTGTAATTGGATACCGGCTCAAAATACAGCTCAAAGGCATTTCCCTTAAATGATTCGGAATACAGGCTGTTTGTTCCCCAATAGACGACGGGAATCCGGTTGGTCAGTTCGGCAGCCAGCAGTTGTCCCATCACGTGGTCCACATCTGACCAGAAGCCGCAACCCCAGCTTTTTATGAGCAGGAATCGATCAGCTGACAATGTCATCACCCCCGATGCGCAGTTTTTTCTTTATTTTTCTGTAAAGATCTTTTATGTGCTTTACAAGGGAACTGAATATTTTCTTTTCATCCGATACAATCATTTTGACATTGACGGGGTATTTGCGTTTTTCCCTCTGGCGGAAAAGAAGTTTGACATTTCCATCCGGCCAGTCCTTTATCCGGGATATCGCCCGGGAAAGGCTTGAGAAATCGTTTCCGATAAAAAAGTCGCACTGGGCGGCGAAATATGCGTCCTTAATTGATTCTATGCCCCGTCTTCTTTTCACCATGGGATTCTCCATGTTGTATGCCGGATCGCTGCCGTACAGTCGCTTGCAGTCGGTAAACACGACCTTGTCGCCATACGTGTTCCGGTATTCCGTTATAACTTCCTCGCTGTCGGTGAGAAGGAATATTCTCTGAATCCCATACTTATTCATCAGCCTGCGTATTTCGGAATGATACTGGGTGTTGGCTTTCAATACTTTTCCCCTTCCCCTGAAACGATACTTTATTTTACGCCTTTTTGCAGGTTTTGTGCCGTATTTTCTGCTGTTCCTGTACCAGTAATGTTCTTCAGCCTTGTCTTTTCTTTCGTCAATGATCATGTCATCTTCTTCTCTACGAACGTGAACCGCCAGCAAGGGATGGCCGTCCTTGAGCCATGATTGGTAAAATCCCTGCACCTCCATGAGAATGTCTCTTTTGAGTTTGATATATTTATTGTAAAGGTAACGGTAGATCTCTGTGGCAGTCATGCCGTATGCGGCATTGTCTTTCTTGATAAAGGGAATGATTTCCGGTATGGAAAAATATACATCCCCGATCACCACATTGGCTTCACTGCTTATGAGATCGCCAATGCTTCTATACATCCAGGTATCCTTGTAGGGATCTTCCACCAGCAAATTATCAGCATCCCAGAGGGGCGGGTAGAAAGTGTACTCGGGTTTGGTCAAATCAAAAATGCTGTAATTGGATATAGGTTCAAAATACAGTTCAAATCCGTTGGTATGAATGAATCCGTTATGCAGGCAATGGGTCGGCCAGTAGATAACGGGTATACGGTTGGTGATTTCTGCTATCAGAAGCTGACCCAGGACATGTTCAACATCAGACCATAACCTGTAACTCCAAGGCTTAATTAACAGGAATCTGTCACCTGCCATGTAAGGTTCACCTCGCAATTTATCCATTAAAACTGTTCTTCAAGATCATATTATGTATACCCGTAGTTTTATGTGCAAAGATATGGAAAGATAATGAGAGAATAACAGAGGGAATAGTGAAAAAGATCCGGTAATGAAAAAAAGGAATAAAGCGGGAAGGGGGTTTCAGGCTCAGGATTAAAAGCCTGTTAACCCGTTTGCAGCCTTGTTCCATTCGATGGTGCGGGCCAAACCTTCCCGGAAAGGCTTGAAAGGTGGGAGGGGAAATTCGGTGCATATTTTTGTGATATCAAGCTTTACCAGCTTGGGAGAAACCTTGATGTTCTGCAAAGTTTCCTTGTGCGCAATTTCCTGGGACAAGGCGCTTCCCGTCAGCAGGCAGATCTCCTCTGCAAGGGTACGAATGCTGATGCTGTCCTTTCCTCCCACATTATAGACGAAATCTTTTCCATAGAGCAGTATATAAAGCAGTATCAGTGCGCAGTCGGCTATATAGCAGAAAGTTCTGATCTTGCTTCCGTCATCCAGCATCGCAATCTTTTTCTCATAAAGGGCCTGCCTTAGGAAATGAGCCAGGACTCTTTCGTCTTTCAAGCCGATACCGGGCCCATAGGTCATGGAAATCCGTGCAATTTTCGCGTTAACCCCTTCAAAGTTTCTGTAGGCAAAGCATAAGGTTTCACCCATGCGCTTCGACTCGGAGTAGATTGCCCGTACATCCACAGGAGAGCATAAGCCGGGGTAGTCTTCCCTTGTTGGAACATGATCTTCATCGGGTTCCCCATAAACTTCCGAGGAGCTTAGGAACAAAAAGGAAGCACCATCGTTTTTTGCTTTTTTGAGCAGCCTTTCGGTTACCGTTGTGTTCAAATGGATGGTTTCTTGATAGTTTTGTATAAATTTCTTCGGCTGGGCATAGGTAGCTCCATGGATGATATAATCAGCTTTTTCTCCGAAGCAGTTGCAATCCGGGCAGATCAGATCCGATGCATAAAATGTATAACGGTCCTTGAAAACATCTTGCAGGTGGCTTCCGGGAGGGCTCTTGCTGACAGCAACGATGTTGATGCCTGCATTTTTGACGACATTGGCAAGATGAAGCATGTAAATGACATAGGTGCCAATGAGCCCGTTAGCCCCCGTGATATAAACTGTTTTATCCCTTAACGGGGTAAGGTCGATTTTTTCGATGTATTCAAGGCAATCCTGTTCAATCATCCTATCCATAGTCATCCTCTTTTCATTCTTTTACTAGACTCACCGCTTCGTTGAAAATATCCTCCGCAGTGGGATAATATGATTTTTCCAGCACATCGCTGGTGGGTGTGGGCGTATCCGGGCAACACACCCGCTTGATTGGCTTTTTCAGCAGGTGGAATGCCTTTTCGGCTGCGACAGCGGCTATTTCCGAGGCCACACTGCCTGTTTTGCATCCGGTGTCTGCTATCAGAAGCCTTCCGGTTTTTGCGACGGATTCCACCAGGATCTTCTCATCAAGGGGCTTCAATGTCCGAAGATCCACAACCTCTGCTGATATGCCTGATTCCTGAAGCTTTTCAGCAGCCTTTAATGCCTCCACGAGCATATAGGACACGGCAATAATGGTGATGTCTTCTCCCTTTCGGCGTATGACGCCTTTGCCGATGGGGATGGAGTAAAGCTCTTCGGGCACATGTCCCGTCGTTTTGTGCAGCCATCGGTGTTCAACAAAAAGAACCGGGCTGTTGTCGATAATGGCGGATACCATCAGTCCTTTGGCATCATAGGGAGTGGCGGGGGCGACGATTTTCAAACCGGGAACATTCATAAGCATTCCCTGGATGCACTGGGAATGTTGTGCTCCCGAACCCCATCCTCTGGCGCTGATGGTTCTTACCACCATGGGAACCTTTACCTTTCCTCCGAACATATAGGACCATTTGGATGCGTGGTTCACCAACTGGTCCAGGGAAAGCAAAAGAAAATCCATTCTCGCATGAATGAGTATTGGCCTCAAGCCTGCCATGGCGGCCCCGGCAGCTATGCCTGTCAGTGAGTTTTCCGATATCGGAGTGTCAAACACCCTGTTGGCACCGTACTTCTCTTTTAGCCCCTTGGTGGTTCCAAAAACGCCGGCGACATCATCCACCCCCTCGCCCATGATGAATACTTTCGGATCCCTGGCCAGCGATTGGTCCAGGGCCTCATGAAGTGCATCCCTGTAGGTGAGTATGCGATCACCCGTAGAATCTCCCCTTATAAAAAAGTTATCCAGTTTTTCCACCTGAACTGTCGTCCATGGCATATAAACATCCTCCTTTCCAATAGACAGAGCGCATCCTTACCACCACTTGGCCGAACCTATACCTTGGGTTTCTAGTCTGCATATACAAAATCCATCAGTTCATCCGGGGAGGGCTTCGGAGAGCTTTGCGCATAACTGAAAGCTTCTTCTATCAAATCATATATTTCCTGATCTATGCTTTTCATAAGCTCGTCAGTCAAAACCCCAATATTTTTAAGGTATTCCGCGAACCATTTTATCGGGCATTTCGAAACCCAGTAGTCGTGTTCTTCTTTCGGCCTGTAGCCTTCCCCGATATCGTCCACCGTTCCGATATGCCCTTTCCATCTGTAGGTGAGGCATTCGATCAGGGTGGGACCTTCACCGTTCCGGCATCGGGAAATGGCCCTTTCGGCATAATGGGAAACTTCCATCACGTCATTTCCGTCAATCTGATAACCCGGCATTCCATAGCTCTGTGCCCATTTGTGAATGTTGTCGCCCACCTGCCGTGACAGTTGATGGGAGTTGATGGCATAAAAGTTGTTTTCACATACATATACCACCGGCAGCTTTTTCAATGTGGCAAAGTTCAGGCTTTCATGGAAAGTGCCTTCATCGGCGGCACCGTCACCGAAAAACACGACGGTTACCCGGTCGTTCATCAGAAGTTTGGATGCCAGGGCTGTACCGGTTCCGAGCGGGATATTACCGCCAACAATGGCGGAAGATCCAAGTATGCCCACATCCGGGTCAACGAGATGCATCGAACCGCCCCTGCCGCGCGCGCATCCTGTTTTCCTCAGGTACAGTTCTGCGATCATTTTTTTGATATCCCCGCCTTTTGCAATATATTGCGCGTGGCTTCTATGGGTACCGAATACATAGTCATCTTTTCTCAGGTGTATGCAAACACCTGCCGCAACTGCCTCCTGCCCAATGGACAGATGGATGGGCGTTTTGATTTCATCATACTTGTACTCATCATTGATTCTCTGTTCAATCAAGCGGATGAGCCGCATGGTTTTATACATTTCCATCAGTTTGCCTTTATCCATATATCATCACTCCTTTCTGTCAGTATAAGAGCTTAATCCTGTCAGCTTTCCAATTCTTTAGCTCACTTATGCCCAATGATACATTGGAATATCCGTTGCCGATAAAGAAGTCGCATTTTGCGGCAAGCCATGAGTCCCGGATTATTTCATAACCCTTGAGCTTATTGTCAGGGTATTGCTGGAAATGTGCACCCTGACCATTTTTGGGGACCCTTTTGCAATCGGTATGGATTAAGAGATTCCCGTATCTTTTCTTGTACTCTTCCAGGATTTCAAAACAGTCGGTCATCAAGAATATTCGTATGCCCGGATTTTCATGCAGGACCTTTTCTATTTCCCCGGGATACTGTTCGTTTAGCTCATGCAGATGGCGAACCTCCACAATTTTATCGCTGCTTCTGATATGCACTGCCAGAAAAGGGGTACCTTTCATGTTCTCATCATAGAAAGAGTCGATAAAATCCCGGACCTCTTTTTGAAGGTGGATGTGCCTGCATATCAGACGGTAAAACAGATCCCTCCGTGTAAGCCCGAAGAGGGGATGCTCCTTGGGTATCAAAGGGATGATCTTTTCCATATCGATATATTTATCCCGGATACAGACATCTGCATCCAGTCTGCTCAAAGGATATTCTGACGATGCCACATGTCCGGCATCATCAGAATATACGGAAACGGGCATGAGGATATTGTCGCTGTTCCACTGTTCAGGGTAAAAGGAAAATTCTTCTTTCGCCAGGTCCTGCACGCTATGGTCGGACACCGGCAGAAAAAACTGCTCAAAGGCGTTGGAACCATCGGATGAGGAATACAGGCAGCCTTTGCCCCAGTAAACCACCGGGATCCTCTTCATGATTTCCGCAGCAAGCAGCTGGGTAAGAACATGATGTATTTCATTCCACATACCTGCACCGATTTCTCTTATTAACAAGAACTTTGCTTCTGTCATTCTTTTATCCCCCTGCATGTTTCAGCTCTCAGAGGAGATCCTCGTGGCCTTGCTGCTTCAATTTATCCACAAGAATTTTTACTTGCTGGGATTTATCCCTGGGGCATACCAGCACTTCGTCTTTTGTGCCGGCCACAATCAGATTGTCGACGTCTATAGTGCAAATGGCGATATCTTTCCCGTATATGACGGAATTCTTTGTATTGATTCCTATATGACGTCCTTTTACCCGATTGCCTTCGGCATCTGATTCCAGAGTTTTTGCCAAAGCATCTATGCTGCCGATATCATCCCAGTCAAAGGATGCCCTTATGGCATACAGGGATTGGGCGCATTTTTCCAGGACCCCGTTGTCAAAGGATATGTTTTGAAGCTCGCGGTATGCTTGCATAAAAAGGTCGGATGCTTCGTTTTCCTCTCTTTCCAGTGCTTCCGCCAGCTTATAGTAATGCTCGGGAATGTGTTCTTTTATATTGCGTATGATGGCATCCATTGTGCCCACCACAATTCCGCAGTTCCACAGGTAATCATCGGAGAGGATAAGCTCCTGAGCCACTTGCACGGGAGGTTTCTCGATGAAACTTAAAACCCGTGATGTCTTTACACTGTCATCTTTTACAGGTTCAACGTGTATATAACCATATCCGTCTGCAGGATAGGAAGGTTTGACTCCGATTATGACAATTCCATTGGTTTGTTCGGCAGTATCGAATGCCAACTGCAGAGCTTCCGCATACTTTTCCGTGTCTTTTACATATCCATCTGCCGGGACAAAGCACAAAACCCCTTCCTTGTACCTTTTTTGCAGCAAAAGGGTTGCAAAGGCAATGCATGCGGCAGTGTTTTTCCTCTCCGGTTCAGACAGTATGTTTACTTCCGGTATCAGTTCACAAACTGTCTTCTTTGTAATGTCCGTTAAAAGCCGGCTTGTTATGATAAAGCATTGCTCCGGTTGAACAATTTTGCATAACCTCTTTATGGTCAGAACCAGCATGGGGCAGTCATCCTCTACGGGAATGAACTGTTTTGGGCTGGTTTCTTTTGATAGGGGCCAAAGCCTTGTTCCCGAACCACCTGCCATGAGTACTGCATATTTTTGCATATATTTGCACTCCTTCATAAATACATTTTCATCCACGATTTATTGTCGGTGTACCAAAACCGGTCCATCCAGAGACAACAGTTTTAGTTTATATTATGTAAATAATTGCGATAAGGTTACTAAGGAAATGCACATAAGTAATTCTTATGTGAAGTGATCATATAAGCTGCAGGGACATCAGTCAGGGCACTGACATGATAGGTTAAACTATATGTGGGGAAGTGGATGCAAACATTTGTATATATTATATATTGGAGGGCTTTTTGATATGCCACCGGATTATACGCCGGAAATGGCGGAAAAAGACGGATATTATGTTAATGGGTATTATAATTTTGTTGCCAACTAGAGTTTATGGGAAAAATTCATATCCGACTCTTCCCGGGGAAAAGATGCTTCGATACGAATAGTGAACTTCTATGCAGATGAGGAATCAGGCTATTATTTTACGGATTTGTTCTACAGGGATGGTTATTATTACATGTTTAATTCCAGCGATAAAAGCTTGAAAAGGAAGCCTTATAAACACCTGCTGAAATTTGGTGGAGGATTGGGGAATCCATTTAAAGATACCGATATATTTGTCCTGACCAACGACAACGCCCTTACACTTGATGCGGTGGCAGCCAGGATGATTTCAAGCGATTCCGTGTACATTCAAAACGTACCGGAACACAGAATTATACCGATTTTTTGACCTTTTTTCCTGAAACAAATGTTGATTTTTGACGTATAATATAAATGAACGAGTAGGTAAAAACAGGAGGAGGGTGTGTATGGAAATTCTAAACAGTGTACGCAGAAAAGTCAGGGATGCCACATTGTCAGCATTAAAAGCGTCCAGTGATCTTATCGAGATTTCAAAAATCAACATGGCGATAAATTCCAACGAGCAGAATATTAAATCCCTTATGCTTGACATGGGCAGAGCCGTTTATGAAAGCTACAGGCAGGGGGAAACCCTGGATGCCGGGCTGGCTGCCATATGCGAGGAGATAGCCGAGGCAGAGATGGATATTGAAGACATGAAGCTGAAAATACTTGAGCTCAGGAAAATGAAAAAATGCAGCGGATGCTCCGCAGAGATAGACGAAGAATGTGTATACTGCCCGAAATGCGGGAAGAAGTTGGAAAATGAGAAAGTTGATGAGGATGACGATGGACAAGCAGGGGATGAATCCGAAACTGCATCAGAAAATGAAGATGATGTTGAGCATGAGGATGACGGAGAGGAAGATGCCGCGGAAAGCTAGTCTGTTATATCCAAGGATGACGAAAATAAAAAGAGGAGTGATTTCACTCCCCTTTTTATTTTTATATTATTTGTTATTTTGTAGCCAATACTTTCTTTAACTTGGCAAACCTTGGTACTCCATCTTCCATGGGAGGTCTTGATTCTCCCTGTATCAATGGCAGTGCATATTTGATGAAATCTTCCGTAAGGCCGGTATTGTCCTTCTTGATCCATTCCAGAGGCACTTTCTTTTCTGTATTTGCAACATCGGTGAGATTTATGAGCTTGATATTGCATTTGTAATCCGGGCCTTCCGCTCTTTCAAAGGCTACCATGTAGTCGGTCTTGCCTTCCACTGCATATCTGACTGCCATCTGGCCTGCCATATATGCCTCATTGACATCGGTCAGTGAACCGATGTGGGCTGCACATCTCTGCAGGAGGCTGAACTCGATCCCACGAACCTTTGCACCGGTTCTTTCTTTCAGAATGTTGGCCAGGGTGGAAGCCAGGCCTCCAAGCTGTGCATGTCCGAAAGCATCTTTTGTTTTTGCCAGATCCGAACCGTATTCGGATATGTATCTGCCGTCCTTGTCCTTGATACCCTCGGAAACAGCAACTATTACATTGCCGTTTTTCTTGTAAATGGCTGTGGCATCCTCAATGAACTTATCCATGTCAAACACCACTTCAGGCAAGTAGATAAGGTCAGGACCTGCACCCTTGTAAGCGGCTATTGCTGATGCGGCAGTGAGCCATCCTGCGTTTCTTCCCATTATTTCGAGAACTGTTATCATGCCTTTGTCATAAACTCTCGCATCGTGATATACTTCCATTGTAGAAGTTGCGATGTATTTGGCAGCACTACCATAGCCGGGGCAGTGGTCCGTTCCCCACAGGTCATTGTCTATGGTCTTGGGAACTCCCATTACTTTGCACTCATAGCCTACTTTCTGCATGTACTTGCTTACCTTGTTGCAGGTATCCATTGAGTCGTTTCCGCCGTTGTAGAAGAAATAGCGGATATTGTATTTTTGGAATACTTCGAGAAGCCTTTTGTAATCAGTTTCATCTTCTTCAAAATGTTTAAGCTTATAACGAACCGATCCCAAAGCAGAGGATGGAGTTGTTTTTAACAAATCCAGCTCATAGGGATCTTCCTTGCTCATATCGTAAAACTTCTCGTCCAAAATACCTCTTATTCCGTGAGCAGCACCGTATACGTTTGTGATGCAGCCTTGCTTCAATGCTTCCTGTATAACGCCTGCAGCGCTGGCGTTTATTACGGAAGTTGGTCCACCGGATTGACCGAAAATACAAGCGCCTTTTAATTCAGCCATTTTAAATCCTCCTTAAAAAGTATTATGTATAGTAAAACATATCTCCTTGCATCAATAAACATTTGATGAATATTAAGAAGACTCTATTATTATTAGCAAAACATAAGTGTTTTACCAACACAATCACATTAAAATATAACATATCGTTTTGTAAAATGCAATTCTGTATTATGCCGCTCTGAATAAAAAATCCTCAGGTCTGAAACATGGATAAACAGCTGTTTTTTAGCCGAAACATGCTGACAGCTGGCAATTTAAACCTTGATTTTAAGTTCAAATCTGATACAATAATACTGATAAAAACTTCACAAGGTGCTATTTTTTCACATTCTGTTATATTGTGATATACATATGACGATAGAATGGTGACATAATAAGACTAGAATTAATTAATTTAAATTAAAAAGGAGTGGAAGTTATGCCGTTAGTTACATCAAAAGAAATGTTCAAAAAGGCTTATGAAGGCGGTTATGCAATTGGCGCATTCAATGTTAATAACATGGAGATAATCCAGGGTATTACAGAAGCAGCCAAGGAAGTAAATGCTCCATTAATTCTGCAGGTTTCAGCAGGAGCAAGAAAGTATGCCAATCATACATACCTGATGAAACTTATAGAAGCAGCAGAGATAGAAACGGGATTGCCCATTGTTGTTCACCTGGACCACGGTGACAGTTTTGAACTGTGCAAATCCTGTATTGACGGTGGTTTTACATCAGTTATGATCGATGGTTCCCATCTTCCTTTTGAAGAAAACATTAAGCTAACCAAGCAGGTTGTTGATTATGCCCATGACAAGGGTGTCGTTGTCGAGGGTGAGCTTGGAAGGCTTGCAGGTATCGAGGATGCCGTAAATGTATCTGAAAAGGATGCAGCTTTCACAGACCCGGATCAGGCAGAGGAATTTGTTAAGAGAACAGGGGTTGACTCCCTGGCAATTGCTATTGGAACCAGCCATGGAGCATACAAGTTCAAGGGCGAGCCCAAATTAAGGTTTGATATCCTGGAAGAAGTACAAAAAAGGCTTCCTGGTTTCCCGATAGTTCTTCATGGTGCTTCATCGGTTATACCCGAATTTGTTGACATGATCAACCAATACGGCGGAAATATGCCGGGAGCAAGAGGAGTTCCTGAGGATATGCTCAGAAAGGCTGCTTCAATGGCAGTATGTAAGATAAACATTGACTCAGACCTGAGGCTTGCGATGACTGCCACCATCAGAAAGTACTTTGCTGAGAATCCGTCTCACTTTGACCCGAGACAATACCTCGGACCGGCAAGGGCAGCAATCAAGGAACTTGTTAAGAGAAAGATAGTCAATGTATTGGGTTGTGACGGAAAAGCCTAATATTTTGAACTAAATGAAGGAAGAGACATTAAGTTGGATTTCCAAAGAGTATAAGGTATATAAAGGGTGTGGGATATATGGATTTCTGAATTCCGCACCCTTTTGTCTTTAAATTATCAGGCAGTACAGCAACTCATGCCTGCAAAGCGGCTGTTAATGAAAATTGCTCATATTTTCATGTTGGTGAGCAAATTATCAAGTATGCAAAAATGCAGTAAAGAAAGGTGTGGTGACAATGGGTAAAAGGTTACTGGCTTTATTATTGGCTCTTGCAATTTGTCTGATTGGAAGCATGGATACCCTGGCAGCAGATGTTAATGACATGAGCATCGAGGTAAACGGCGAATTAATAGAAATGCCTGCAAAAGTTTTCGACGGGGAATTATACCTGCCCCTGCGGGCCATTTCAGAAAAGCTTGGGTTTGAGGTTTTGTGGTACGGAAAAAGTCAGGAAATTATCATCAGGATGCCCAAAACGGATATCAACATCAGCCTTTCTGATTATAAAATGACCGTTGATGACCACGAGTCTTTTGCCCAGGGAGGATACAGGTTTGTAAGCGACAGGACCTATATGCGTCAGGACTTTTACAATGATAATATGGGATTGAAAGTAGTATGGGACAAAGATAGCAATAATGTAAGGATATACAGCATTGAGGAAAATCCGATTGCAATCAATACAAAGAAAGAAGTAAAGGAAACGGAAACCCTGAAGCAGACTGTCCAGTATCCGGAAATTTCCGGGCTGGGTAACGCCGAAGTGCAGCATAGGCTTAATTCCTTTTTTTCAAAGCTTGCATCAGAAGCAAAAGAAGAAGGATATGAGCATGCGAAATACATAGGACAGGATGAAATTGCAAGGGGAGTTAAGGCTGAAACCTATTTCAATTACCAGGTCAAATACAATCGGAAAGGCATATTGAGCATCGTGTTCTATAACTACCAGTACAGCGGCGGCGCTCACGGCATAACCATTCAAAGCTCTTATACCTTTGATCTGAACACGGGAGATGAGTTTGACTTAAAGGATTTGTTCATGGATAACTGTGACTATGTATCCAACATCAGCAAAGAAGTGAAAAAGCAGATGGAAGAAAAGGAAATGACCGATATGCTGCTTGAACCCTTTGAAGCCATAAAAGCTGATCAGGATTTTTATCTGACGAATAATGCAGTTGTGGTTTACTTCCAGCAATACGAATATCTTCCCTATTATTTCGGAATCCCGGAGTTTGAGCTTTCCTTCTTAATGCTGAATGGAATGCTGAAGCCTGAATTCAACTTTCTCACCGCCATACCTTTAGAATTTGAAAAAGACGGCAGGGATATGGAAGGGATTGTGCTGGAAAATACTGTGGATTAGGATAAGGATGCAAACAATGAAAAGATCGTGGTAAGGATGGTGGAAAGCGAACAGTATGAAGAAACGGCTGCCGGACTTTCTATGGCAACAGAAAAGGCAGGTACATGGAGCAGGAAATTGGATGGGACAGTTCACAGTTTAACATAAAGAGCACGATCGAGAAAGATATCGCAGCTCCCGGAAAAAGGAGTGGATCTTGACAGGAAGTAAAAGCCTTGATAGAAAACCAAAAAGACGGTGGCAATGAATTCAGCTAATGACGGATGCATTCAGCAATCATCCCTTTCAATTAGCTGAATTCTTGCAACTTTTTATTTTGTTGGCGGTTATTGACGGCCATATCCTTATGCGCAGAACGGTTGCTGATTTGCATGGAACAGTTATTGATTTCCCTCATCTGAGTGCAATGGAAATGTAACCCGCCAGTTGCCTTCGGTGTAAAGCCCGGTGGTGTAGAAAGACCCATATAGATCATAATTGGATATCTCATCCTGCGGTATATTGAAGACATATACTTCATATACATTTTTGTATCCTCATTTCCTGTTTCTTCATACTCACTGTATGTGAAGGAATAGTCGCAGTATATTTTGTTTCCATCCTTGTCTATCAGGTAGAAATGCCCATGGTTATCCTTTGAACGGTCGGAGATTGTCATCTGTACATGGAGCATGCCGTCCACGTAACCTATTCCCGTAATGTCAAAACCGTCTACGGGAGTACAAACAGTGCCTGATGGGACAATCACGTTTGCTTTTATGCCTGTTGGGGATATGTCAGGGGAAAAACATCTGTCGACATTTGATCCGCCCACAATGCCGATTTTTGCCTCTTTTATTTCCGGCGGACTTTTTAGGGAACCCAAATCAATATTTACTGGCACATCCTCATAGGCATGTTTGTCACTAATGAAACAGCGAACCGAGAAAGTCAGCTTGCTTCCCTCGATATTACGATTTCCCCATTGGGTTATCCTGATTAAAAAAGCAGCGGTTCTGGTTTCCTCGTCATAGCCTACCATATGGCAGGTAGCACTGCTGTCAAAGGGGAGATGTATGGAGTAGCTGTCATATAAGTCGGTGGTTTCATCAACCCGGTTGCCTGTAAGATCCTGGAGTGTGACGTAGACTTCTGCTGTATCATCATGTATATAGGTAGAGACGACTTCCATACGTATGCCGTTGTCTACGCACGATTTCTTCACGGGCATGAAGAATTGGGCAGCTGATGGTGATATGGAGTATATAAGTTCATATATAACCGGTACGTTGGCTGCTACGACAGGCATCACTGCATAGGTGAATACCAGTATTACTGCAGCAGCAGCCACGGATTTGAAAAGCAGACGTATGTATTTGGCTTGCATTGCTTTAGGTAATCCGGTTTTACAAAGCTCATTTTCATTTAATTCCGCATCAGACAATCCGGCTTCGGAATTTCCGCAACCGGCTTGCAGATTAATCCTTTCGATGGTTTTACTGATGAGGGATTCATCGGGCACGACCTGTTCATACATGGATTTATATATTTTTTCAAACATCAAAACTCTCCTTTCATCATTTTTCCAATTTGAGCTCTTGCTCTTGTAAGCTGTGTTCTCACAGTGGATTGCTTGACTTTCAAAATATGGCTGATTTGCTCAACAGTACAATCTTCATAATAGAAAAGATGTATCACTGCACGATATTTGGGTGATAGCTTTCTGAGGGCTTCGTGCAGCATGTTTTCTTCCGGCATGGAAAATATAAAATTATCGTTCAGAGCTGTGGTTTTCCTGTTTCATGCCGATGACCGGTGCTTTTTTGAACAGTTGATTGTCACTCGTATGAGCCACGCTTTTTGGTGCTCCTCGCTTTCGAATTTCGGGGGATTTTTGAAATAACGCAAAAAAACCTCTTGAAATATGTCGTCGGCATCACTTTTGTTATGAACCTGTGAAAATGCCAGTTTTAAACCATATTGCCATATTTTTTGACCATCGCTTCAGCATCCGCAACTGGGTGCCGTGAGTGTATTTTCATTCTGTGAGGCCTCCTTTCACTACTAATACCCCACATATGTGAAAAAAGCTACATGGAATTTTGTATATTATATCATTTTCCTGCCCGCATGATAAAACTATCTCCGGGATGAATGCAGTATAAATTCAGGATTTTTCAATACGCGACAACTGCAGCAAAGACAATGCTATTATGCTGTTGACACTAACGTGCATTATTATATACGGGTATAATTCCAATGTTCAAAGTCAATAATATCAAGCGAGGTGTTTTAAAATGTCAAAAAAAGTAGGCATACCTAGAGCTTTGTTCTATTACAAGTACATGCCTTTATGGAGGACCTTTTTTGAAGAGCTTGGAGCAGAAGTAGTAGTTTCGGATTATACATCAAAGCGGATTCTTGACGACGGGGTTAAATCCTGCGTCGATGAAGCATGCCTGCCTGTAAAGATTTTTCACGGACATGTTCTGAATTTGAAAGACAGGGTGGACTGTTTGTTTATTCCCCGGTTTACCAGCATATCAAAAAGGGAGTATGTCTGTCCGAAATTCGGCGGTCTTCCTGATATGATAAGGCACTCCCTGCAAGGGATTCCGGAGATAATCGACACCGAAATCAATTTAAGGAGGTCAAGCAAAAATGCAATAAGGGCTGCAATGGATATCGGTTATAGGTTCACCGGGGATACCGCCGTAATTAAACGTGCTTTCAATATGGCCAAAGAGAATTATTACAAGTCCAGACAGCTGCTAAAAGCAGGCAGACTTCCGGATGACTTTAGGACAAGGGAGAAAAGGGAGCCCGTGTATAAAGAAACTGACGGCAGGATGCTAAATATTGCGGTCATCGGACATGTATACAATATCTATGACAGCTATGTGAATATGGAGCTGATTTCCAAATTGAGAAACCATGGTGTGAAAGTTATCACTGTGGATATGATAGATGAGGATATTATAAATGAAAAGAGCAGCACTTTGCCAAAAAAGCTGTTCTGGAACTTCGGGCGCAAAGCCATGGGGAGTGCTCTGCACATGCTGGACAGAAAAGATATAGACGGAATAATCTATCTCATGTCCTTTGGCTGTGGTATTGATTCATTTATATGCGACCTGGCTGAAAGAAGGATAAGGCGGGGGAGTGACATACCTTTCATTGTTCTTACAATAGACGAGCACTCCGGGGAAGCAGGAATGAATACCAGGATTGAGGCGTTTATAGATCTTATAAGGTGGAGGCAGAAAAATGAAAGTAACATTTCCGCACATGGGTAATACATATATCACAGCAAAAGCCATGATGGATGATCTTGGGGTGGATTATGTCATACCTCCCAAAAACAGTAAAAAGACCTTGGAGCTTGGAACGAAATATTCCCCTGAACTTGCCTGCCTGCCACTTAAGATTAATATAGGCAATTACCTGCAAGCATATGAAAGGGGAGCCGACACAATAATAATAACCGGCGGCTGCGGACCATGCCGTTTCGGATATTACTGTGAGATGCACCGGGAGATTCTGAAAGATCTTGGGTGCGATATGGATATTATTACACTGGAATGGCCGGATGACGGCCTGCCTGAGTTTATCAGGAGAGTAAGGAAACTGGCCGGAGGACTGAATCCCGTAAAGATAATAAGAGTTATTAAAAATGTGACTCAAGTGGCTATACAAGTGGATGAACTGGAACGGCTCACTTTCAGAATAAGGCCGAGGGAGATGGAAAAAGGCCTGACGGACAGCATATATAAATCTTTCCAGGAAAAAGTGATGAAAGCCACCGGTTCCAGAGCAATCAAGCAACTGATAAAAGAAACGAAAAACCTGCTTCAAAACATAGCTGTCGACGAAAGCATCAAACCCTTGAAAGTAGGGATAGTTGGAGAAATATATACAACTATTGACTTCCACACCAATTTTGAGATAGAGAGAATGCTCGGGAATATGGGCGTGGAAGTGCATCGGGCGGTTACCGTGAGCGGATGGATTGTGGAACATATGATTAAGAAAGCGCTGAACCTGCCAAGGGATATGCGGTATGCGGAAGCTGCCAGACCTTATCTCGGGAGGATGATAGGCGGACATGCACTGGAAACCATCGGTAATACGGTGCTGTATGCAAGACAGGGCTTTGACGGAGTGATTCAGATATATCCCCTGACATGTATGCCTGAGATTGTGGCAGAGAGCATACTTCCGTCAATTGAGAGGGATTATGGCATTCCTGTGCTGACACTGATACTGGATGAAATGACAGGAGAAGCAGGCTATAAAACAAGAGTGGAGGCTTTTGTTGATCTGCTGAAGAGAAGAAAGGAGAGATCGTCTTTTGGAGAGGATTGGGCATTATCTGGGAATTGATGTGGGATCGGTGAGCACAAACCTTGTAGTTATTGATGAAAAGGATGATATTGTTGAAAAGCTTTATATAAGAACCGAGGGCCAACCTATAAACGCTCTGAGGAACGGGATGAAAACATTGGCAAGGGAACTTGGTGATAAAGTGTTCATCAAGGGAGTCGGCACTACGGGAAGCGGCAGGCAACTGGCCAGTGTTATTGTAGGTGCCGACATAGTTAAGAATGAGATCACTTCCCATGCCATTGCTGCACAAAAATTGGTGCCCGGAGTGAAAACCATAATTGAAATAGGTGGACAGGATTCAAAAATCATCATATTAAGAAACGGCATTGTATATGACTTTGCGATGAATACCGTCTGTGCTGCAGGTACGGGTTCTTTTCTGGACAGGCAGGCATCCAGGCTGAATATACCGATAGAAGAGTTTGGAGGATACGCGTTGCGTTCTCAGGCACCTGTGAGGATTGCAGGGCGATGTGCAGTATTTGCTGAATCAGATATGATTCACAAACAGCAAACCGGACACAGCGTTGAGGATATAATCGGTGGGCTCTGCGAAGCTCTGGTGAGGAACTACCTTAATAATCTGGCAAAGGGTAAAACGATAGAAGAACCCATAGTATTTCAAGGGGGAGTGGCAGCCAATATTGGTATAGTCAACGCTTTTGAAAAGGCTTTGGGGAAGAGGATCATCATCCCGGAATATTATGATGTCATGGGAGCGTACGGGGCTGCTATGCTGGCAAAGGAAAAGGTTCAATCCACCGGGCAGAAGACGGCTTTCTATGGATTTAACGCTGCTAAAAACGAGTATAGGGCAAAGAGCATAGAATGTGGAGATTGTTCCAATATGTGCGAGGTGATAGAAATATCCTCCAATGGGCGAATTATCGCCCGATGGGGGGATCGTTGCGGAAAATGGGCAAATCAGCTGACTTTGAACACAGGGACATGAAAGAAAATTTTAAATTATCTCTTGACATCTGTTTTTTTATGTTTATAATATAAGTTGTAATGATTACAAGTTTGTAATAATTATCTAATTAAAATAGTTACAATATAGTTTCGTATGAACGACTGATTTATGCTTTAAGATGTCAGAGAGGATGTGAATGCTTGAGTGCATTAGATGAAAGCTTGTCAAGGGAATTGAAGAACAAAAACATACGCCTTTCCCATCAAAGGTTAAAAGTATTGGAGTACATCAATGATAACAGGATTCACCCCACCGTGGACCAGGTTTACAGCGAACTCCAAAAGGAAATACCTACATTGTCAAAAACGACGATTTACAACACGTTAAATGTATTGGTGGAAGCAGGATTGGTCAAAGTTATAACCATAGAAGACAACGAAACCAGGTATGACATAGTTACCAAAAATCACGGGCATTTTAAGTGTGTATCCTGTGGAAGAATATTTGATTTTGAAATAGAAATAGACTCGTTTGAAACTCAGGAACTGAGAGGCTTTAAAATCTACCAGAAAGACGTGTACTTCAAAGGTGTGTGTCCCGACTGTATTGATAAATAAGTCCAATATTACAGCCTGTCAGGCTGTTAAAATATTAAAAATGAAAATGGAGGAGATAAAAATGGCAGAAAACAAAACTTTGAAACATCTTATGGAAGCATTTGCAGGGGAATCCCAGGCGAACAGGAAATATTCAGCCTATGCAAAAAAAGCTGAGGCAGAAGGAAAGGTTAATGCAGCAAAGTTATTCAGAGCAGCTTCTGAAGCAGAAGCCATTCATGCACAAAGGCATTTGGAAGTGGCAGGCAAAATCCTTTCAACCGCAGACAACCTGAAAGATGCAGCCAATGGCGAGACTTATGAATTTGAAAGCATGTATCCTGAATTCCTAAAGGCAGCAGAGGAAGAGGGAAATAAGGATGCGGTCAGAACTTTCACCTATGCCATGGAAGCTGAAAAAGTACATGCAAAGCTCTATAAGGAAGCATTGGAGAAAGTTGATGACAAGGAAGAAGTATTTTACTACCTCTGCCCTGTATGCGGAAACATAGAGAAGAGTGTACCCGAAAAGTGCAGCATTTGCGGTGCACCAGGATCCAAGTTCATTAAATTCTAAAATATTAGCCCCTCCGATTCAGAGAACCTGACATATAATTTTACAGTTACTTACATTGTAAAAGGATTGAACCTTGTTTATCAAGGTTCAATCCTTTTACTTTCTGTGGAACAACAAGGTTCCCGAAATCCAGGAGGAGTCTTTGATTGAGTTGTTGAGTGGGGTTCTTGTTTTTTAACAAAACGGACGAGACATATGGTTATGAAACATATCAGGCTGTGCAGAATAAAAAACAAAAAACTTATTTATTTCCGTGCCATAGACTGGTAAAATTGTGCATGGAAGCAAGATGTATAAGCTTGGTTTGAATTCAGCAGACTAAAATGGATGATTGTTGTTCCAGAAAGATTAAAAAACATAACAAACTATACATCTGTTTTTCCTCGCCGGATCATTTCCTGATTTCTCCCTATTAATTGTGCTGCCTTGTGGTAGTAGTACTGGTACAACAGATTAAATTAAGGAGTATTGACACATGAAACCAGTAAAATTGTATAATGTAATTTTTCCGATATGGCTTATACTGTTTTTTCCTCCGGTTATTTTTATAACCCTCGCAGGCAATTTCATAATTGATTCGTTGGTAATACTGGCATGCTTTTTTGCTTTTAAGCTGTCTGAAACATATGGTCTAAAAACATTCTACCGGAAAAGTGTTTTAAAGGTGTGGATATTTGGGTTTCTGGCTGATATTATAGGTGCATCTTTGCTCTTTTTATGCGGGATTTCGGGAGATACACTGGGTTTGCCTTATGAGGTTACCAGCGGAATAAACTTCGATCCTTTCAGCAATTCATTTTCCACTGCAATCATTATATCTTCCATGATATTGGCAGCAGTTCTTATATTTATATTTAGCTATTGGATAGTATTTGCCAACATGCTCGAAGACAAGAAACTTAAACTAAAGGTAGCAATCACAGTTTCCATTGTCACAATGCCATGGACATTTCTTCTGCCGACCAAATGGTTTTATAAAGGGTTCTGAGAAAACAGTCAATATAATATGAAGCACGCGGATGTTGAAAAAATACTTGCAGCAAGGATATAATAAAAAGTACCTTATATTAATATTAGAGATATCAAAGGGTATTCTATGGAATATAAACATGCCAGAGACGACAACTTTGGAGACTTTGCCTGCGGAAGAGTTATTTACAACAAACCGGGCATGCCCAACTTTCCTGTGCGTTTGACCCAGGAAATATTCGGGCGTTGTTTGAACTACCTGAAAAACAGGAAAAATATCTGTATATACGACCCTTGCTGCGGCAGCGGGTACATGCTGACCGTACTGGGTTTTCTGAATACAGGTATAATTGACAGGATCATAGCTTCTGATATTGATAATGAAGCAGTAAACCTTGCAAAACGAAATCTGTCACTGCTGACCGGGGAAGGTCTGGAATGCAGAATCCGGCAATTGAATGATTTATATGAAAAGTTTCATAAAGCATCGCATAAAGAAGCAATTGAAAGCGGAAAGCGCATGATGAACATGCTCGGCAGTTTTCCCAAAAAGCCGGATACCTATGCTTTTCAGGCAGATTTGCTTTCGGAAAACGTGCTTGGGCACCAAAGCTTTAAAGCAGATATAGTTATGACAGACGTTCCGTACGGAAATCTGGTGGCATGGCAGGGAGATAGGGAAGACGGCATAGGTGTGTTGATGGAAAACCTGATTCCTGTGTTAAAGCCGGATTCGGTAGTGGCAATATGCACTGATAAAAAGCAGAAGATAAAAACTGAAAAATACAGGCGCCTTGAAAAGCAGCTTATAGGAAAAAGGAAGTTTGAAATATTCGCATTACAAGACACAACCCTGGAATCCGGGGCGAAGATATGATGTTTATTTACACTTAAAATTTATTGTGCTATAATGAGCCAAGTGCTGTGTTTGTAAAAAGCTCAGTTTATGGCTGGTGGATTTTGTTGATAGCTTAATGGTTATGCTTTTGGCTCGAACCGGTCATTTATTTATGCAAAAAAGAGTGCTGCAACTGTCTTTTGGCTTATGCTGATGACAGGTATATGAATGAAACAGGTGGTATTTATGAGGACATTTGGTTATACAGTGGGTACTATTTTAAAAAGGCCTTTTATAATTGCTTATTTTGCTGTTTTGGCTCTGGCTTTATGCACCTTTGAGCTATATTTCCCTGTACTTGATGTAATATTCAAGTTGGGGACTTTTAACAGCAACGATATTCTGGCCAGCATTATTTATTTGCTTCAACTGGTCTTGAAGCTGGTATTAAACCCCAAGGGAATTCTATTCCTGCTGCTGTTGATTATCGTAGGTTCCCTGCTTGCAGGTTTGCTGTTTTCGGGTTGGCTTTATATGATAAACAATACCCTTGAGCATAGGAAAAAAATTAAAGCAGAGCTGATGTTAGGAATCAAGGAGTATTTTGGAAAGATTTCCCTGATAACAGGTGTAAGCTCTTTGCTCGGCGTAATTTTTATTATTGTATGCGTCATAGCTTCGGTTCCGGCAATTGTTATCACAAAGGCGGCAATGGATAACAAAGCGGGGCTTTTGATGTCGGCAGTCATTATTAATGTGATAACATTGGGAGTTCTGTTTTTTGCTGTTATGTTTTTCAGGATATACATTTCTCATTGGTACATGGCTGCGTACAACCATAAAAAGAATTCTTTCCTGATGGGGAAGAAAAAGGCCGACAGCAACTTCTGGACTTTGGTTCGCAGCTTTTTTGCGTTTGATATAGTATTTATAGTTTTTACGTCTTTCTTTCTGTATGCGGATAAACTTATGGGAGACGACATAATATTGTTTATTGTGAAATGGATTTTCAGCACTGTATTTTTCACAATGCTGGTAACCTATTTGTTTGTGCTTTTCAAAAAACCGTCAGGCAGCAGGGAAAGATAAAGTCCTGCTGCCTTTGCACTTTATTTTGCAAAAACGTGCTTGCCTATGGTGACGACAATCTGCCTGCTCCATATCCATTTGCTGGTTGCTGTGGCCGGATTCCAGTAATATATGCATCCATATGTCGGATCCCAGCCGTTTAGTGCATCCCTTGCTGCTTTATAGGATTCCGCGTCGGGTTCCAGGTTTATCTGCCCGTCTCTGACTGCATCAAAGGCGCCGGGCTGATAGATCACACCGGCTATGGTGTTTGGGAAACTGCTATGCCTTGTCCTGTTTAAAATTACAGCTCCCACGGCAACTTTTCCGGTATAGGGCTCCCCCCGGGCTTCACCGTGTATTATGCGGGCCAGGAGGTTGAGATCCTTGTTACTGCTGTAATTGCTCGTTTGCCCCGTTGAAAGGCCCATGGCGGCCAATGTTTGCGGGCCTGCTACACCGTCAACTTTCAGCCCGTTCTTTCTCTGAAATTCCCTTACAGCCTGATATGTTTTATAACCATATATTCCGTCCACGTTGCCTTTGTAGTATCCCCATTTTTTCAGCCTTGTCTGGATGTTTATGACCTCCTGACCCCGGGAACCGTAATAGGAAAGGGCCGGTTTTGTCCTATTGTATTTGTAAAAGGAGTACATGCTGTCTCCAAACACCATATATGAGCATGCTAATACAGTCAGGATGAGCGGTGCAATGTACATTAACAGTTTCTTCTGCAAGCTAATTCTCCTTTTTGCCAGTAATTCATGAGACTCTATGAGTATTTTCTGTAATTTGAAGTGAAATATTCATTGGTATATGAAAGGATGGGCTTACGTAAGTTAAACATAAAAAAAGAAGCCGAAAACAGCTTCCCCTGCTTATTGGGTGTCATTTCAGAAAAGAAATATGTAAAGCAGCAATATCAACAGGAATTCGTCCTTAAGGCCATCGTCTATCAATATGAAAATCAGTACCAGAAGTATGACATCATCAAGGTGTATCCGGCTTTTCAGAAAATTGATAAATGACTGCCTGGGGTCTTTAACTTCCCTGGGATAAACATCCTCAGGGATACTCACTTCCTTTTCATTGGATGTTTCCATATCCGCTATATTGGGCATGGGGATTTCAAAAGCTTTTTGCAAAGTGTCTTCATCTTGTTTTTCGTCCCTACTGCCACTGTCTGAGCTGTTGCTTGTATATGCGGGTGCATAGCTGCTGAATATCGGGTTGTTGTATCTTCGGTTGACCATAGGTGCCCGGTACCTGTATGGCATTGCTAATCCCTCCTGAGGCTCTTTCTATATATTTGACTCTGCCTGAGTTAATTCATGGAAGCTTACCTTGTTTTTCCTGTGTCGTTTTCCTCCAAGAGCTTTGCCAGGCTGGCCATCTGAAGTATTTTTATGCAGTCGCCGACCCTCTTTTGTCTCTTCTCATTCATAAACGGCCGTATTGAAGTCAGAAGATTGATTCTGGGATCACTGTTGGTGCTCAGTCTGTCCAAGGCTTTTCTCACTTTTTGAAGTATCTCCATGTTATCGTCAGAATCATTTCTATCCGGCTTCTCTTCCTTCACTACCGGTTGTATTGGTTGTACCGGTTGAACCTGTGGTTCTGATATTTTTTGCTGTGTGTTGTCTTTTGCCGGTGTAGGGGTTGAGGAAAGCAGACTGAGCAATGCCTTTATATTTTCAGGAAGGTTATCCTGCCCCAGAATTTCGGTGATTTGCTTTATTTTGCTGTTCATGTCTTCACTCATCAACTATTCCCCCAAAAGAAAAATAACCTCACTTATTTTATATAAAAAGTATTCATCAGTTATTTGATAATTTCTTTAATTTTCGCCACTATTTCGTCTCCATGTTCACCTATAATCTGGGCGAGCTTATCCAGATCCGCATTGCTAATCCTGCTCTTCAGTTCATTTTTATCAATATTCAGTTCACTGAGTTTTGACTCATCAAACTCATTAATTTTGGAAAGCAGTTCATTCTTATCAACCTTATTGATTTTTTTTGCCAGTTCCTCTGTATTGCCTTTTTTCAACATGTCCAATGCGGTGTTAAGCTTTGCTTTCAGCATTTTCTCATCCACTTTTCCAAATATTCCGGAAAGCTTTTTGTTAAGAATATCATTCATACGATCAATCCTTTCTGGTTTATAATATGAAACAAGGTCAAAATATAGACTGTATTTCCGTAGCAACCAAACAGATTTATTACTGCATCGTGTTTTATTCTACGTAGTACAGTCTATAATGGAAAAACAAACATGCATAAGTATTTTCCCTGTGTTATTGGTTTTCAACTAATCCAGGTTGTAATCACATTTTCTGTTAAAGAACAGAAGCAGGAATACTATTATGAAAAACAGAATTTCGCTGTCATCAAGAATGCCTTTTTTGTCAAAACCCTTGCCGAAATTGTTTCCGTTAAACAGGATCAGAAAAACAATTATAAAGAAAAGGATCTCATTTTTATCTTCGTTCAAAAAGTTGCCCAAGAACCCCATAGCCTACCTCCAGTTTTTATATTCTATATTAGTCTATGAGAAAATCAAAAAAGTGTTCCCGGTACAGCATGTATTTGTTTTAAAATACTGATATTTTATTTGTAAAACAGGATCAGGAATACAAGTATGAAAAACAGGATTGAACTGTCTTTTTCATCGGTGTAGTCATCAAAACTTACGGCCCTTTTTGTAAAAAAGCTGTCATCATAGAATAAAAGAAGAAAAATTATAATGAAGAACAATATGCTGGAATCACCCTTTTTATCACACTTATATGCCATAACATCTCCCTCCTTTTTATGTATCATTTATATGCATCCGGGGAAATTATGCCGGTAACCTGCTTTAGTTTTATATAAACATAATACTCATATGGGAGGATATCTGTTACAGTTTTTACATATTAAAACCTGTAAACCGGAAAGCCGGAAATGAACTGCCCGGCTGCTTTCGCGATTTTACACGGCGCCCAGCCCAATTTGATTGACATCTGCGATAGGTATAAGCTAATATGGTTATGATGAACATAGTTTATGCAATCAGCTTATTGACACGAAAATACGAATGCTGTTTAAGTTGTATATATGATGTTGTCAGTGATATCTGATAATCGGCAGAAACTGCGTTATACCAATGATAATAGAGATATGTGGGTGATGGGATGTTATTTGAAAATAAAGCAGAAAATAGGCAAAAATACCTGGCAGCCGTATTGGGTGCAGCAGGTTTCATTATTGTATTGATCGGTACATATAAGTTTGGCCCCGGGATTTCCCACGACTCGGTTGCTTATATATTTGCTTCGAAGAGTCTGCTGGCAGGCAGGGGATATGAATATTTCGGCTATGAAAGCCCTTTTGTCCAATGGCCGCCCTTTTTCCCGACATTGTTGGCTTTGGGCGGTATCGCCGGGATTGATCCGGTTACGATATCCAGATATGTAAATGCCGTTGTTTTCGGCCTGATAGTATTTCTCAGCGGTACGTGGCTCGGCAGCCACCTGAAGAACAAGGTATTGGCGGGCCTGGGTACGGTGGTCATCCTGTTGGGGGCACCTTTGATATATGCGTCTTCGTATGTTTGGACTGAACCTTTTTTTGTGCTTTTTTTCCTGGTGTTTCTGTTTGAGTTTGAAAAGTATTTCCGAAAGCAGCAGTTCTCATCATTGCTCATCGCATCTGCTGCTGTGGCTCTGGCATGCCTTGACAGGTATATGGGTGTGACAATAGTTCTTGCCGGGTGCCTGCTGCTATTGTTCCAGAGGAAGAAAATTGCCGAAAGGTTTGCCGATGCTTTTGTGTTCGGGTTTATATCATCCTTTCCGACAATGGTATGGATTGCAAGGAACTATATTGTATCGTCAACTCTTGTGGGATTAAGAACACCGGCTTCGGCTACCCTGTTTGAGAATATAAAGAGGACCGTGAAAACCATCATATCATGGCTGGTTCCATATAGGAATTTCAATGATCCGCTGGTTTTCCTGCAGGCTGCGGCAGCAGCACTGGTTGTATTGAGCCTTGCAGCATTATTACTCTTGGTTTTCAGCAGGAGAGGATATACCGAGGACGCCCGCGCCGGGGAGTGGCTGCGTATAAACCGGTTTTCTGCTGTGGTTTTGATGTTATACGCTGCCATTTATATAATATGGATGATAGCATCGGCTACTTCTGTTGCCTTTGACCCCATAGGGGACAGGTATATGCTTCCGGTATACGTGCCTGTTTTCCTGCTGGGCCTGCTTCTCATTGATTTTGCTGTATATCTGGCACCAAAATGCACGAGCCGGAAGATTGTTGAATATGTTTTGCTGGCGTCCCTTGGATTGTGGCTTGTAAATCCTGCTGCAGGCACGATTGATGCCTTGAAAAGCAGGAATGGGCAAGGCATGCCCAATAGCTTGAATTCCTTGGAGTGGAGGAATTCTGAGCTCATTTTACATCTGGGAGAAATGGAGCCGGAATATGTGGTATACAGCAATTACCCTGAGGCCATATATGCGCTTACCGGTATAGAGGCAAAATATACGCCAAAAAAGGAAGGACTGCCTGAGTTTTATGGCTTTGAAATATTCAAGCAGAGGATTAACGAGGCCGGAGGTGCATACCTCGCATGGTTTGACAAGGGATCTTCCCGTACGGTGTATAACGTTGAGGAACTGAAAGGATATTTTGACATGGATGTAATAGATACTGTGAAAGACGGAACCCTTTATTTCATAAAACCTAACAGCATTACTTAGATATTTGAGTTTTTATCCTGAAAGAGAAAATAAAAGTGAGGAAAGCCATGAATAACGTAAAGGAAAAGGATGCAAGTAAATTAAAAGCGATGATTGCCACCATGCGCCCCAAGCAGTGGATAAAAAATGCCATTGTTTTTGCTGGGCTTGTATTCTCGAAATCATTTCTGGATATCAACTCCGTGATAAAAGTAGTTTTTGCATTCTGCCTGTTCTCGGTGATATCCGGGGCGGTTTACGTGATCAATGACATAATCGACAGGGAAAAAGACAAGCTTCATCCGGTAAAATGCAACAGGCCTATTGCGTCCGGACGGCTGAAACCCGGTGAAGCCATGGTGTTTTCATTGATATTGCTCGTTGCGGCTCTCATTCTTGCCTATGCTCTGGACATAAAGTTTTTGCTGATACTGGTGGCATATTTCATACTGGTGTGCCTTTATTCCCTTGTCCTTAAAAATATCATCATAGTGGATGTGCTGGCGATTTCCGTAGGATTTGTGCTGAGAACCCTGGGTGGGACGGTGGTTATAAATGTGGCTATTTCCCCATGGTTGCTGCTCTGCACAACCCTTTTGTCTTTGTTTCTTGCCCTTAACAAGAGAAAAAACGAGTTGCTGGTTTTATCCGGCGATGCTGCAAGCCACAGGAAAATACTGGACAAATATACTCCCCAGTTGATTGACAACATGCTGGGTGTGGTGACATCAACCACTGTTATGTCTTATTCCCTTTATACCTTTGAGGCAGGAAAATCCAGTTATATGATGATAACCATTCCCTTTGTGCTTTATGGAATATTCCGCTATCAATATCTGGTGTCCAGCAAAAACCTCGGAGGAAGTCCTGAGATGGTGCTTTTCAAGGATAAGCCTCTTCTTATCGATGTCCTTCTTTGGGGTATTACATGCATGATCATAGTGGGGCTTTTCTATTAGTCCCCTGATTGCCGGTGATGCTGTAACATTTTTTGCATTGTTTCTTAGTCGAGACACCAACATGGTGAGTTAGGTTTTCACAGCCATATACAGAAGCTTGGCAGAACATGTGCTATATCGCAATATTTGAATATTAGGGGACATCTGGCTTACAGAATCCTTTTCCAGAGATGAGGATATAAAAAACATGATAAAGGTGTTGTTCAGAGACTGAAAACCCAAGGATCCAAAATTTGTTCAGACCTAGAATACTAAAAGACTTCCCGGCATATGAATATCGTATAAAGAAAATTTTGTGAGGTGGCCGGGGAATGAGGAGAACACTTTGTATTATCATAATATGCGTTATGGTAATGTCATTACTTTCAGGATGTGGATTGTTACAAAAGTTGGGGCTTCAGAAAAACAACGATGAACTGTATCCGGTGAGCTATGTTGTAATGGGAGAAGAAGAGGCGAAAAAACTCAATGAAAATATGCCGGTTTATCTATACTTTGCAAATGAGGACTATTCGAAACTTGTAAAGGAAATCAGGTATGTGCCATTGACGGAAGCAAAAAAGAGCGTCAATAATCTTGCTTCAATCATAGTGGATGAGCTGATTAAAGGTCCAAGCTCAGAAAGCGGTTTAAAGAGGACCATACCTGTAGGCACAAAGCAAAAAGCGAAAGTCAAGATCGATCCTGAAACCCGCATAGCAACCGTGGATTTGTCCAAGGAATTTGTGGAAAACCATCCGGGAGGCAAGGCGGAGGAAAGGATGACAATATATTCAATAGTCAACTCCCTGACTGAGCTGGACGAAATTGAAAAGGTTCAATTCCTCATAGAAGGAAAGACCAGCAAGGAATATAAGGGGAACTTTCAGTTTGACGTACCTTTCCCGAGGACTGTTTCACTCATCAGTAAGGAAGTTGCAGCTTCCAGCATGAGTGATGACGCTCTGGACGCATCAGCAGAGGATGCAGGCTCAGACGATGACCTGATGATGGATGGCGAGGATGTATCAAATATTGATGAAAGTCTGGAGTCGGAGTATACTGATGCTGATTTAGAGGAGCATTATGATTATGGGGAAGACCTGGATGTCGGCCTGGAGTTTTACGAAGATGATTTTTATGACGAAGGGATGGAGGTGGACGTCGATATAGGCGATGCTTTGTATGACGAAGTGGATGAGATCCTGGAATAGTGTTCAGAGATAAAAATTTGAACAAGCATTTGAAGTATGATCCCTGCAAAGGTTGCTCACTGAATTCAAGCTTGGTATGATGAAAATCCCGAAAATATTATGAACAGACATTCTGTAAGAATAAGCCTGAAGGCTTATTTTTTTATGCGGAAATAAATCATATAATATAGGCCAATACTATGTTATAATATCAGAGAAATTCTAACACGTTGTGCCGGCGCTGCTACCGCAATGCAGTTCAAAGCCATTGGTTTGAATTCAGTCAGTTGATGGGATGACTGTTAAGTGCATCCATGCTCGCTGAAATCATTGGTAACTGCTTCTTAACTTGCAATAACGCTGTCTCAGATTAGCCGGCACAGCAAATGCCATACCCTTTTAAATAAAAGTAAGATAATATCTAATGGTAAACTTAACCAGGAGGTGCTTGTGATGAAAAATATCAGGATAGGAAATGGAGAACTTACTGCTTCTGAAATATCCCTCGGATGCATGCGGATATCAAACCTCAGCAAAAACGAGGCATCTGAGCTGATCAATGCAGCTTTGGAGGAAGGGATAAACTTTTTTGATCATGCTGATATATACGGTGGAGGCAAGTCGGAGGAGATTTTTGCCGATGCCGTCGGCATGAAACCCAGTATAAGGGAAAAGATGATAATCCAGACCAAATGCGGTATAAGGGAAGGATATTATGATTTCTCAAAGGAGCATATTTTAAATTCAGTGGAAGGCAGCCTGAAAAGGTTGAAAACAGAATATATTGACATCCTTCTTCTTCACCGCCCTGATACATTGATGGAGCCGGAGGAAGTTGCAGAAGCTTTTGATATGCTTCATAGCAGCGGAAAGGTCAGGTATTTTGGTGTAAGCAATCATAATCCCATGCAGATCGAATTGCTTAGCAGATACTTAAACCAGAAAATCATAGTCAATCAGCTTCAGTTAAGCATAGTACACACCGGGATGATAGACTCCGGGCTGAACGTAAACATGAAAATTGATTCCTCAATCGACAGGGACGGAAGCATACTGGAGTATTGCCGGCTGAAAGATATAACCATTCAGGCCTGGTCACCTTTCCAGTATGGATTTTTTGAAGGTGTGTTTCTGGACAATGACATGTTTCCTGAGTTAAATGAAGAGATTAACAGGATGGCAAAGATCAAAGGCGTGACCAATGCCGCCATAGCAGCGGCATGGATACTGAGGCATCCTGCCGGAATTCAGGTGATTGCCGGGACGACAAACAGCAAGCGCCTCAGGGACATATGCAAAGCTTCAGAGGTTCAGTTGACCAGGAAGGAATGGTATGATCTGTATAAGGCTGCGGGAAACAGACTTCCATAGGGCATTTTATCACGCCGGGTAGTTGTGCTGTTGCCACAACTACCTATGTCTGTAAAGCGCAACCGATAATGGAAATGGTTCATGCTTTCGAATAATTCTTATTTTCATGTTTGGAATCAGACAAAGATAAGGGGAAAATTCATGGGGTTCAGCTATAAACATACTCTTTATGCAAGTTATATCGGATATATAACACAAGCTGTCATCAATAATCTGGCTCCGTTGCTGTTTGTCACCTTTCAGAGAGAATTCAGCTTTTCTTTGGAACAGATAGGTCTTATAGTTACTGTAAACTTTGGTGTGCAGATTTTTGTTGATTTTGTTTCGGCAAGATATGTTGACAGGATCGGATACCGGATTCCTGTTGTTGCCGCCCACATATTCAGCGTACTGGGGCTGGCATGCATGGGAACTCTGCCCTATTTGCTTCCAGATGCCTATGCCGGATTGATGATTGCAATCGTGATAAACGCATGTGGCGGCGGTTTGATTGAGGTGCTTATAAGCCCGATAGTGGAGTCGTTGCCGGGGGATGAAAAAGCTTCGGCCATGAGCCTGCTTCATTCCTTTTACTGCTGGGGGCATGTGGGCGTGGTATTGCTGTCCACTTTGTACTTCAACATTGCAGGGATGGACAGATGGTTCTATCTTCCGTTTTTATGGGCAATAGTGCCTTTTATAAACATTTTCCTTTTTGCAAAAGTTCCCATCAGGACCCTGACGGAGAAAGGGGAAAGTGTCCCGCTGCGCCGGCTTTTTACAGCAAAAGTGTTTTGGGTTTCCTTTGTTCTGTTTATCTGCGCCGGAGCATCCGAACAGGCCATGTCCCAATGGTCCTCCCTTTTTGCCGAAACCGGCCTGGGTATTTCTAAAACAGCGGGGGATTTGCTGGGACCGTGTGCTTTTGCGGTACTGATGGGCCTGTCCAGGACATTCTTCGGTATAAAAGGTTCTAAGATTGATTTAAAAAAAGCATTAATCTTAAGCAGCATATTATGCATCGCCAGCTATGGTTTGACCGTATTCTCACCATCACCCTTGCTTTCTTTGGCAGGATGTGCGATAACAGGACTTTCTGTAGGGTTAATGTGGCCGGGAGGGTTCAGCCTTGCAGCGCAGAGTTATCCCCAGGGTGGAACTGCAATGTTTGCATTGCTGGCATTGGCCGGGGATTTGGGATGTTCTCTTGGGCCCGGAGTAGTAGGTTTTATATCTGATGCAACAGCGCAGGCTAGCGGTGCTGAGTTCCTCTCATGGATTTCGGGAAGCAGCATGACTGAGATAGGCCTGAAAACAGGAATTCTGACAGCCATTGTGTTTCCGGCGGTACTGCTCTTGTGTGTGATTTTGATAGGGAAAACGGATGGTATGAGAAAAGCGGCTGAGAAATGAAAGGGGAGGGTTTGGGCTTTCGGATAATTCTCCGGATTATCCGAAGCTGCAGCACCCTCCGCATTTGCTGATGTTTGGACATTCAACTTCCGGTGATTTTCTGGACTGAATTATGTTTACATTGGAAAATATGGCCTCCAATTCGTTGTTTCCGCATTTAGGACAACGGATAAGCTTGTTTTCCCTTTCACTCATTTTTGCCATGACATTAAACTCTTCTCCGCATTGCTTGCACCTTAAATCGTAAAAAGGCATATCAAAACCTCCCAGACATACTGATGATTGAATACAGGCAGGGCCTTCAAATATAATCATTTACCCATATTATATCATTAAAATATGCATCAGCAACCGGTTTTGAGCAAAGTTTCACTGCAAGCTGTCATTTAAACCGCCTTTTGGCCTTTTACCGGGCGCTAAAAAACTTGATGTTCCGGTACTTAAATAGTAAAATATGAAATATATATTAATTGACGGCCGGGCAGAACAGGTGCGGCTGTTAATCAAACCAAGGACGGGGTGGATGTATGGCGGATAAAAAGAGAATAGTTGTGATTTTTGGTGGTCAATCTTCTGAACATGAGGTTTCCAGGGTTTCCGCCGAATCAGTTATCAAGAACATCAACAGGGATAAATTTGATGTAGTTATGATTGGAATAACCAAGGACGGCAGATGGCTCAAATATGACGGCCCGGTGGAAAAGCTGGGCAGCGGGGAATGGCAGGCTATTGCCGAGCAAAGAGCACTGTCATTGTCAAAAGTGAAAGTGACTGATACCTCAGAGAAAGATAGAAACATCAGCGCCGGTACCCGTTCACTGGCAACTGTGGGTACCCATGCAGGAGATATTTTCAATGCCGCAGGATTGGACAATGGTAAGGAATCCATAGATGTTGTATTCCCAGTGCTGCATGGTTGTAACGGCGAAGACGGCACCATACAGGGTTTTCTGGAACTGGCAGGCATTCCCTATGTGGGATGCGGGGTGCTGGGTTCGGCACTGGGTATGGATAAAGCATATGCAAAAATTATTTTTGAAAAGGTAGACATTCCTCAGGGCAAATACCTTGTATTCAGCAGGAAACAGATCAGGCAGGATGTCCAGTCTGTAGTTGCCGAGGTGGAAAAAGAGATTGCATACCCATGTTTTGTAAAGCCTTCCAATGCGGGTTCTTCCGTGGGAGTGAGCAAGGCTCACGACAGGGAAGAACTTTTTGGCGCTCTTGAGTATGCTGCCAGGTTTGACAGGAGGATCCTGGTGGAGGAATTCATAGATGGCAGGGAAGTTGAATGCGCAGTCCTGGGAAATGATGATCCTATAGCTTCAACCGTCGGGGAGATCATTCCGGGCAATGAGTTTTATGACTATCACGCAAAATATATTGATAATAATTCCAAGGCAGTTATACCGGCCAATCTGCCGGAAAGCACAATTCAGCAGATAAGGGAGTATGCGGTCAGGGCATTTAAGGCACTGGACTGTTCGGGATTGTCCAGGGTGGATTTTTTTGTTCATAGGGAGACAGGAGAAGTCTACATAAATGAAATCAATACCATGCCGGGATTTACAAGCATAAGCATGTATCCACAGTTGTGGGAGGCATCCGGCATTCCTTATGGAGAATTGATAGAACGTTTGATAGACTTGGCAATAGAAAGATATGAGGATAACAAAAGAGAAATTGAACAATAATTGTGATTATGCAATTGGGTTGTCAGTTGAATTAGTTTGGGGGATAATTAATTATGGATAACAGACCCATAGGAGTCTTTGACTCGGGGTTGGGAGGATTAACGGTTTTAAAGGAAATAATGGAGTTTGTTCCGACTGAGAGTTTGGTTTATTTCGGAGATTGCGGGAGAGTTCCCTATGGAACCAAATCCAGGGAAACAGTCATTAAGTACACTCTTCAGGATATAAGATTTCTGTTGAATCAAGATATCAAGATGATAGTTATTGCATGCAATACAGCAAGTTCTTACAGTTATGAGCTGGTAAAAAACAGCTTTGACATTCCTATCATTGAAGTGATACAGCCGGGAGCAACAGCAGCTGTTAAAGCCACCATGAACAAGAAAATCGGAGTAATAGGAACACCGGGTACAATTAATTCCGGTGTATATGAAAAAGCGATAAACAAAATTGACAGTTCCATTGAGATTTATTCAAAAGCTTGTCCATTGTTTGTACAATTGGCTGAGGAAGGCTGGTGGGACAATGACATAGCGGTCAGAATAGCCGAGGAGTATCTAAATCCCCTGAAAGATGTGGGAATTGATACATTGGTGCTGGGATGCACCCATTACCCGTTGCTTCAAAAGGCAATATCAAAGGTTATGGGCGATGGAGTAAAGCTGGTCAACTCGGGAATGGAAGTGGCGAAAGTTGTAAAAAAGCTTATTGATGAAAAAGATATCGGAAGGGATAATAAAATAAGCCCGGTGTACAGATATTATACAAGTGACAGCGTTGAAAAGTTTGAACAGTTTGGAAGCGCGTTTTTGGGCAGGGAGATAAACTCTGCCGAAAAGGTGGATATAGAAAAATATTGATAAATTCGCTGCAAAGTGTCTCAATGCTTAGTCTGTGCATTTGCATAACTTTGCGGCAGTACTGCCGGCACGGAAAACTGATTGATGTATTTTTAAAAAGAGATAAACTTTAACGGAGGAATACAGTCTGTGAACAAGGATGTTATAATTTCAGTTGTTGGTACACAGAGCATGGATGACAATGACATGAGTACAATGGAACTTGTGACCGAAGGCAAGTTTTACAAGAAAGATAATGCATATTATGTCACTTACAAGGAAAGTGAAGTGACAGGCATGGAAGGGACGACTACCACGCTGAAAATTGCCGATGATATTGTCACCCTTTTGCGTTTTGGCACGGTAAACACACAATTTGTTTTTGAACAGGGGCAGAAGCATATGGCATATTATGACACGGACAACGGAGCTTTGACCATAGGGGTTTTCACCAATGAGATAAACGTGAATCTGAATGATTCAGGCGGTGAAATAAGTGTAGGATATGAGGTGGAAATAAACAACCTTGTATCCGGGATAAACGGATTTCGTGTTTGCATCCGAGAGGCCGGCGGTGGAAATAACTGTGTGAAACCTGAAGCGGAACGATTAAATGAAAGTTAATATACAAAAGGAGTGATGATTTATGAAAATAAAATGGCTGGGTCATGCATGTTTTCTTCTGACTTCTGAAAATGGCACCCGGGTACTTACAGACCCTTTTGATGACACGGTGGGATATCCTTTGCCGGATGTGGAGGCCGACATTGTGACAGTAAGCCACGATCATTTTGATCATAACCACACCGCTGTCGTAAAAGGTGATTTTTTTCTGGTGAACAAAGCAGGTGAACATTCTTTCAAGGACATAAAGATAAAAGGTGTTTCCACTTTCCACGATAACTCTCAGGGAGCTCAACGGGGGAGTAATATAATATTCAACATATCAGTCGATGGAGTGAATGTCTGCCATTGCGGTGACATCGGCCATCTTTTGACGCAGCAGCATGCTGATGAAATCGGACGGGTGGATGTTTTGCTTCTGCCGGTGGGAGGAGTATTTACTGTAGATGCTGCAGGAGCATATGAAATAGTAAAAGTGCTGAAGCCAAAAGTGACAATACCTATGCACTTCAAGACAGACAGTTTGACTTTCTCCGTGGACGGAGTCAACAAATTCCTCACCCTGGCCGGTGGAGGAGAGATGGCAGGCAAGCAGGAAATAGAGGTTTCTTCCGAAAATCTTGACAGCCTGTCAGATGTCATTGTTTTAAACTATAAATAAATAACCAATGCTTTCAGATATCAATTTTTGTAGCCCTGATTCTCAAGTCAGGGCTATATTTGAACTCTCCTGTTCTTGCTCTGTTCCATTAGAAGACGATTTCATCCCGACAGTTTGCTTAAACAGGCTCTGAACGTCATTGGGAATGGATTAAAATTGTGTTACAGCCCTTTGAGAGGGTAAACTTATTCTCCCTGACAGCCGATATAAAACATATAGAATAACTTGTTGTGCCGGTATTCCCAAAGCGCAGGTACCGGGGCAGTAAGACGGCAGGCAGTAACGTATCGGGCTTGCCACAGTGCTGTTTCATGTCAACCGGCACAAAAGATAAAATACGTTCGGAAGGAATTGGCAGGCTATGGATTACAGAACAACAAGACTTCAAAAAAGACCGTTTAGATATTTATCTTTAGTGATCGCAATGGCGCTGCTGTTTGCACATTGCGGCGCCTGGGCGGCAGAATCAGGTGCACAGGCCAAAAACGCAACAATTGTGACAGGAATAGTGGAGGAAAACAATCCCCAGATGGGTTACATAACTTTGTATGGAGAAGACGGAACTGGCACTTCCGGGGGAGCTGAACAGTTTTATAACCTCAGAATCTACAATTATGGAAATCAGAATGAACTTGAGGTAATAAAAAACCAGAAAAAAGCATCGGTGGATGATATTGAAACCGGAGATACGGTGTATTTGAAGCTTGATGAAGACATGAACGTTATCTCCGTCAGTGCTGTGGATAATTACACAGTGAAATATGGAGTTATTGTTTCCAAAAGAAACACATCCCTTGTGGTCGAATATGACGACGGAGAGCAGCAGGTTCTGGACATAGATGACAGCGTTTTTGTTTCATATGAAAAAAAGCCCATATCCTACAGCAACCTGAAAGACGGAGACAGGGTAAGGCTGCTGCTGCACATAACCGTTAAGTTTACCAGGGTTAAGGAGATTGCCGTCGAGGGTGATGAGCATTACATCACCAACATTTATAAAGGCAGGATAACCTACATGGATGATAAGGCCAACGAGCTGGTGGCACAGAACCTGGAAGTGTTTAGGAAAGGACAGTGGTCCAGGATTGGCAAAAAGGGCTCTGTAAAATTCAAACTGGCCGAAGACTGCTTGATATATTTTGATAATAAACTGATAGACATAAAGACAGCTCAAAAATATCACCGGGAACAGGAAGCTTATATCGCTGTGATGGGTGACTACAGCGGCAAGGAAGTGGCAGCCTTTGTCTCATACAGGGATGAGGAGGATGCTGAAGATATCCCCTATGATGACACCATAAGCCTTGCCTTAACCGGTTCCAGAGTGTTCAAGCTCAGCAAGCTGACACAGAGGATAAAGGTGGGTGAGGGCGCCATTGTTGTCAAGGATGGAAGGCTTGTATCCGGTGCGAGCATATCCAGGAATGACGTGGCATATGTAGTTGCCAACAGGGATTTTGACAGCGGAATCTATTATGCAGGAATAGTACAGATAGGCGACCGTTCCAGTGTGGATTTCGTACAGATATACAGAGGAAGGATAAAAAAGATTGATGAAAACAGAAGTTTCACTGTTGAGTCTTTCTCCCAGCTGAACGGGCTCAGCTGGGAATATACGAACGCTCCGAAAACTTTCAGGCTGAACTTTAACACCCGGATAATAAATGATACGGGGGTAGTTAACCAGCGAAATTTCAAAGATTATGGAGACGACAGCTATGCCGGCAGGACGGTCTATATAATAGCCGACGGTACCGACACCCTGCTCATCAGCACTGCGCCTTACGGAACATACAATGTGAAAGGCGTGATTTATGAACTGAACGGGGGAACCATAGGCGATGAGGGTACCGTTCTGGCGGGGCCTACGGAGTTTAAGATTACCGATGCCAAGGTTTATGACCTTACAAGCCGCATCTGGAAAGACAGCAAGGAGATGACCCTTAACATACTGCAAAACAGCATAATCCTGAAGGATGAGAGGATAGTAAAAGCATCCGAACTGGAGATCGGTGACAAGGTAAGGGTTATTAAAAGAGACGGAACCATCACAGGGGATGCGTACATCATAATTGTAGAATAAGTGTTGGTGTGAATGGCAGGGTCCTGATTGTGATAAGGGCGGAGCAATCACTTATTCAATTGGGTGTTTCAATACCGTATTTGTTATATTTCGAAAGAATGATCAACTGCTTTATGGCGTTCAAAAAACAAGCGGAGGTTGCATACAAATGAAGAAGTTCATAAAGAAAATATTCTGTGCGCTTATCATAACAGGTCTTGTGCTTCCCACAGGTGCATATGCCCAGGGAGGGGAAAATGGTTATGCAGGAGGGATTTCCTCCGGTGAAGCTCCGGGGAAGACATCCTATGAATACCAGGAAGTTAGCTTTATAACCGGCGAGCCTATTACCTTTAAAGGTACTTTGACCATAAAGAAGAATTTGAAAAACGATGTCCTGGTCACAACTTACAGATATACATTGGCTAACCAGGACAAAAGTGCTATACTTAACAGGGAGATATCCATTAAAACCCAAATTACAAAGAAGGACAACGGGCAGTCTGTGGAAGATTCTTACCTGGAAAACAGAACATCCGAGGTCATCAGGGTCGGAAACCAGTCATATATTTTGGAGAATTATGATTTCTCCAGTACAAAACTGATCGACCACAAACCTGCCATTGATTATTATGCCGGAAATTTCTGGGGCAGAAAGACTTACCGCGTAGGCAACGGAACAGGAACCATAACGGTTGAAGAAGACGGGGAATTTTACGGATATGATCAATACTGGGGCAGCGCTGAGGCCATGGAAATAAGATACTTCATCGAAAGCAGCCAGAAAAAGGGCGTCAGCTTTGATGAGTGGAGCGGAGAAGCTTCTGTAAAGCTGTCTTCCAGCGTGGTGCAGGACCTGAAATATGTTGAAAATCAGCCGGACCAGATAAGCTTCAGCGGAGGGTTTGTCAAAGTTCAGAACAATGAGAGTATTCTGGAGTATTCATGCAGTCTGCCGGAATTTGACCAAGACGGATATGCTACAGACTATATGATAACATGGGATGGGAGCTTGAAGCTGGAGACCTTTCCTTCCCAGACAAGGCTTCCGGTAGCCCAGATAAATCAGATAAGGGGTCACTGGGCTGAAAACGAAATAAAAACTTTATACAGCCTGGAAATACTTAACGACGGAATAGATATGATTAACCCTGAGAGGCATATAACAAGGGCTGAATTTGCATCGCTCATAGTAAAGGCAGCCAGAGAGGTTCCGGAGGATGAAACGCTTACCAGGAAGACGACAAGAACCGCCACATCCCGTAAAAATGCCAAGGAGACGGTGATTTCTCCTTTCAGCGATGTCCAGACGACGGACAAATACTACAGTGATATTGAAGCGGCATACAAGAGAGGATTGATGAACGGAAACAAGGATGGCACCTTTAATCCTGATCAGCCTATCACCATTACCGAAGCGCTTATAGTTTTCATAAATGCATTGGGTCTGGAAAGCCTGGCACCCAATTCCGCTCCGGTAACCATATTCAAGGATAACGACCGGATTCCGGCTTATGCCAGACGAGCTGTATATGTCGCGCATAAAATTGGCCTGGTGAAAGGCGATGATAAAGGGTATCTGCATCCTCAGGAAGAACTGACTTTTGCCAGGGCTGCCGTGCTGATCAACAGGTTTATCGATTACATGCGAAAGGACATAAGGAAAGATTACCGGGAAAGGCTAGTGAACTACTGATAACGCTGTAATTCTGCCTGCCGCTTCCTGAGTTTTTATAGTTATTGACTGGAGGATAACATGATTAAAAAACACATTAGGCTTGCAACCTCCTGGGTCCTGATAATGACCATCTTGTTATTTGCAGTCCCCGTCCAGGTGAAAGCCGGAGAATCTCAAAACATCAATATTGAATATCTGCGTGCCGTAATGGAAATGATAAAGGATAATTACCATGGGGATATTACCGATGAGGAATTGATCAGTGGTGCACTGAAGGGCATGTTCAATACCATGGATGCGTACACCACTTATATGTCGAAGGACGAAGCAGAGGAATTCCTTGAGGATATAAGCGGTACCTATTATGGCATAGGAATAACCATGAAAAAAAACGGCAATTCTATTGAGGTAGTAAAGGTTTTTGAATCCTCACCGGCGGAAAAGGCCGGCATTTATCCGGGTGACAGGATAGCAGCGGTAAACGGCATAAAAATTGCTGAAACTGCACTGGATGAAATCAATGATCTTATCAGGGGACCTTCTGGTACGGATGTCACCCTGGAAGTGGTAAGGGGAGACAGTGCAACAAATATTAAGGTCACCCGGGGGAAAATTGAATATAATCCCGTGAAATACAGCATAAATGACGGCATAGGCTATATAAAACTCGAGACATTTAATGCCAATTCCAGCAGTGCCATGGAGAAAGCCTTGAAAGAGATGGACAAGAAGAGGGTTAAGAAAATAATACTGGATTTGAGGGATAATCCGGGCGGTGAAGTGGATCAGGCAGTCGCAATAGCCGGAATGTTTGTTCCCAAAGGCCTGATCACGAAGCTGGATTTCAAATCCGAAAACATACAAGATGTAGAATATACCTCCGGCCTGAAAAGAAAGAAATATGAGCTGGCAGTGCTGGTTAACAGTATGAGCGCCAGTGCTTCGGAAATTGTAGCCGGTGCGGTGCAGGACAGAAAAGCAGGTGTTCTGGTTGGCACAAAGACTTATGGCAAGGCCAAGGTGCAGCGAGCTATCCCGCTTCTTACTCCGGAGGCTTTTGCAAAGTATAAGGAAATGCTGGGGGAGGATATTACCAGCGCCTATGATTTGATATACGAGCATAATATCGTTCCTTTGTTCAATGAGATAATCGGATATACAAAGATGACCGTGGGCATATATACCACACCCAACGGGAGAATGATAGATTCAGTGGGCATAGAGCCGGATTACTATGTGGAGGACCCTGAGCAGGAAGGCGGTATTGATATCAGTACATTGAACAAGCTTTCCAAGACAGACAAGCCGTCTTTGGGCAGTGAGGGAGCGGATGTATATTATGCAGAAAACATCCTGAAGCTTTTGGGATATGACATTGATGATCCGGATTCAAAATATGATGAAAAGACTTTTGAGGCGGTAAAGCAATTTCAAAAGGATAAAGGCGGTTATTCTTACGGAGTATTGGATTATACCACGCAGCAGTGGCTGAACGAGGAATTGGACAGGCTTTTTCTGGAGTTGGACAAACAATATGCAAAAGCCGTAGAGGTATTAAAGTAGTACGGGTTATGGATTTTGAATTTAGTATGCGGCAGTTTGACAAACTGAAGTTAATGCCAGAATTTACTGCAATCAACATGAAGACTGGGACTTGAAAAACTTGACTGCTCTTCGTATAATATTTTGAATAGTGAGATTTTATTATAAAAACCTTTAACGGCATCTTGCTATTTGATATCTTTGACGATGACGTCATAATAAACGAGTTTGGCACAGGGTTATCATGAGTTCGCGAACTTCACCGATAAATCTCCTGGGCTGATTTCGGTTTTATCACGTTGTCGAATTTTTTTTTGGAGGATAAAAGTATGTCTGTAAAATACATATTTGTTACCGGAGGAGTTGTATCAGGTTTGGGGAAAGGCATAACTGCTGCATCCCTGGGACGGCTTTTAAAAGCGAGAGGCCTGCATGTTACAGTCCAGAAATTTGATCCTTATTTGAATGTTGACCCTGGAACCATGAGCCCATACCAGCATGGGGAAGTTTTTGTGACCGACGATGGTGCCGAGACGGACCTGGACCTGGGACACTATGAAAGGTTTATCGATGAAAACCTGAACAGGAACAGCAATGTAACCACAGGTAAAATTTACTGGTCAATAATCAGCAAGGAAAGAAAGGGCGATTTCCTGGGAGGTACGGTTCAGGTAATACCCCATGTTACCAATGAGATAAAGGAAAGGATATACAGGGTTGGCAAGTCCAGTCATACCGACGTGGTGATAACTGAAATTGGCGGAACTGTAGGCGATATTGAAAGCCTCCCGTTTTTGGAAGCCATAAGGCAGGTGTCTACCGATGTGGGAAGAGAGAATGTCATGTATATACATGTTACTCTTGTCCCCTATCTGGGAAAGTCAGGGGAACTGAAGACAAAACCCACTCAGCATAGTGTTAAGGAACTGAGGAGCATAGGCATACAGCCCGACGTAATAGTATGCCGTACAGAAAAAAGCCTCAGCAAGGATCTCAAGGATAAAATAGGATTGTTCTGCAACATACCGGGAGAATCTGTTATCCAGAATCTGGACGCAGAGGTTCTGTATGAAGTTCCCTTGATGCTCGAAAAGGAAGGCTTGGCAAACATTGTTTGCAGACGCCTGGGCCTGAATTGCGGCGAGCCGGACTTAAAAGACTGGTGCGACATGGTAAACAGAATCAAAAACTGCACAAAAACCGTTAACATAGCACTGGTAGGAAAATACGTGGAACTGCATGATGCATACCTGAGCATAGTTGAATCCCTGAACCATGGCGGAGTGGCCAATGATGCAGAGGTAAAAATTAAATGGATTAATTCTGAGAATGTCAACGGGGAAAATGCAGATGATTATCTTAAAGATGCAGACGGAATACTGGTGCCCGGGGGATTTGGCGACAGGGGAATAGAAGGCAAGATAGCTGCCATTAATTATGCCAGGGTAAATGGAATTCCGTTCTTCGGGATTTGCCTCGGAATGCAGATGGCGGTAGTGGAGTTTGCAAGAAATGTTGCCGGATTGAAAAATGCGCACAGCTCAGAACTGAATGAGAATACAGAATTCCCTGTGATAGATCTGATGCCGGAGCAAAAGGATATTGATGAGAAAGGCGGAACTATGAGGCTGGGGCTTTATCCCTGCAAAATCATTGAAGGCACCCGGGCGCATCAAATATATAACGAAAGCCTGATATATGAAAGGCATAGGCACAGATATGAGTTTAACAATGCTTACCGTGAGATTTTGACGCAAAAGGGTCTGGTTTTGTCCGGGTTATCCCCCAGTGAAAGACTGGTGGAAATAATAGAGCTGCCGGATCATCCGTGGTTTATAGGAGTTCAGTTTCACCCGGAGTTTAAATCAAGACCCAACAGACCCCATCCCCTGTTTAGGAGTTTTATTGGTGCAGCATTGGAAAGGCGGCAAAAAAAAGGTTGATTGTCAATATTTAAATACGTTTTATCAATAAAAAGGAAGTATATTCGATTATACTTCTTTTTTTATTGAAATATTTTGAGTAAAGTATAATTCCTCACAGCTTTGATAATACTTATAACAAATACAAAAAATTTTCATGCATAAAAGACGGGGGATTAATATGAGTTGGGTGTTATCAAGGATTAAGGAAATTGGTAATTTTCAAAAAAACAGTATGATTATAAAGTTAGGCATAGCCGTTGTTGTAATATCGCTTTTTATGGCAGGAATTATGCTTTCTACATATTCCAAGGACATAAACAAGGGCCTGGCTGACAATCTTATAAGGCTTCATGTTGTTGCCAACAGTGATTCTGAGAAAGACCAGGCATTGAAGTATGATGTCCGGGATGTAATACTGGAATATATGCAGAAAAAACTGAAAGACTCCAAGGATATTGAGCAGACAAAATATATTATCAATGAAAGCATGGAAGAGATTGTAAAACTGGCTGAAGACGAGATCAAACGCCAGGGCATGGATTATAGAGTTAAAGTTACATTGGGAAGTTATCCGTTTCCGACCAAGCTGTATGGAGATGTTATCCTCCCCGCAGGCTACTATGAAGCACTGAAAGTAGTCATTGGCAAGGGAGAAGGAGCCAACTGGTGGTGCGTCCTGTTTCCTCCCCTGTGCTTTGTGGATGCTACCCACGGAGTAGTGCCGGAGTCGGTAAAAAACGAGCTTAAAAGCGTTCTGACAGAGGAGGAGTACAGCATAATCGTTTCAGCCGACGAAGAAGAGGATATACCTGTAAAGGTAAAGTTTAAGATAGTAGAATTTTTCCAGGGTTCAAAAATAAAAGCTGCCGATATTTTTGACAGGATAATCAGAGCAATTATTTAGTTGTATATAGGTGTAAAAGGATATGTAGTTGCAAAAGACAGTTGTTAACGGAAGAACTGGGAAAGTTCTTTCTTTTTTTTTTGGCAACCTGCTCCGGATTGTGATATTCTTTATATGGAATATCATTAAGGTGGTAGGTTATGGACAAATCATACATAGTATATGTAATCAGACTATTATTGGCTGTGATTTTGGGCGGGATAGTCGGCTATGAGAGGGAGCATACAAAAAGACCGGCAGGTTTCAGGACGCATATTCTGGTTTGCGCTGGTTCTGCCCTTGTGATGGTGGTTTCAGAATTCACGTTTAAAAAATATATAGGTTTCACAAAAATGGATCCTGCACGGCTTGGCGCACAGGTAATAAGCGGCATAGGCTTTCTTGGAGCAGGTACCATAATGAGGGAAGGCTCCAGCGTGAAAGGGCTTACAACAGCCGCCAGTTTATGGATCGTGTCATGTATAGGATTAGCCGTGGGAGCGGGCTTTTATTCGGGAGCAATTACCGCTACCTTAATAACGTTTTTCACTCTTATATTCCTGAAAAAGATGGAAAGCCGGCTTATTTCCAAAAAGCGTTATGTAAATCTGTATGTACAGACTATAGACAAAATCGAGCAGATAGATAAAGTAAAAACTGCCTTGAAAGAAATGTCGGTGACAATAAAAAATATTGAGTTCATATTGAAAGGCGATGAAGACATGACAGAGCCGATACTGAAACTCCGCATAAAAGTGCCGGAAAGCAAGGATATTTCAAACATTGTTACTCACGTTTCCAATATAGACGGCGTCAGGAAAGTGTATAGCTAGAGGTAAAACAAGGGCAATGTTCCTGGATAAGGATAGAATAAAGGCGTCGGTAAAGTACATAGATAACGGGAGAATAATGACGATAACTTTTAGATAAATAAGACAATAGTTTTAGGCAAAATCGGAATAAAAACCGGAAGCCATTATGACTTCCGGTTTTTGCTGATATATCATATTTGGCCTGTATAAAGCCCTATAAGTAAAAAAACCACATTAGTTGTTAAAGCTCGTGATTCATTTTTTTCATGTATTCTGCAACTATTTTTCCATCCACTGCGGATAATGGCTTATTTTCGCCGGCAGCAATTGCAGCACCATATCCTATCGCCTCACCCGTTGCAGCGGCATTCCCTATCACACGATAGGATGCATGCGCATAAAAATCACCGCTTATGCATCTGCCGCCCATTCCCAGGTTTGAAAGCTCAGCAGATACCAGGCTTCTGTATGGTATATGATATGGCTTTACCTGAATATTTGCATTGGATGCAGCTTTGTCAGATGAGGCATTCAGTGCGTGAATATCAACGGGATACTTAACCAGACACACCGCATCTTCATGTTTTTTACCCTGTATCAAGTCATCGGACGTTATCTTGTACAGGCCTTTTATACGCCTGCCTTCTCTGAGCCCCAACTGTTCGGCAGTTGCAGCAATCCGCAGCTTCTCCCAGCCAGGAATTGTCCTGAGGGCGGATACTGCTCGGTTTATTTCCTTTCTGGCACTGAAAATGGCTCTGGTCATATCTTCAGGAGAATCATATCCTACATTGTACTGGTGTGTTATAGCAAAACTCCATAAATCACCATGGCAAAGCTTGTACAATAACGGAGCCTGATAACTGGGGTCAACTCCTACGCTTCTCAGCAATTCCCTTAACATTTTCTTATGCTTTGAATTTCCCAGGATAAACTCAAAACTGTCAGGCACCCCTGTAACCAAAGCATGAAGACTTGCAGGCTGAAGTTGGCCTGTATCGGGATGACCTGCTTCATAGCTGCACCCTGCATAGGCAGCAAGTTCTCCGTTTCCGGTACAGTCAAGAAATACTTTTGCAGTATAGGCGCGACATCCGGCTGAACTTGCAGTGACTACCGAAGAAATCTTTCCTGATGAGCAAACCGCATCAATGACCCTGGTATAAAAGACAGTCTCTACACCTGCTTCTGCACAAAGGTCTTCCAATAAAGCTTTCAGAATTTCAGGGTCATAAATGTAATTTGAATCACCGACAAACTTTGCCGAATTCATGGAAGAAAGCCTGTTATATATTTCTCTTGCCAATCCGCCTTTTCCGTTCATGTCCAGGGTTACACCCATAAGTCCGGCGGTCCAGTATCCTCCCAGGCACCCGGCATTTTCTATTAAAAGTGTCTTTTTACCGTTTCTTGCCGAAGTTATTGCAGCACAGACCCCAGAAGGGCCTGCACCGCAAACTATGACATCATAATCACCGGCAATCTCCAGTTTCTTATTGTATGTGACAAACTCCATATAGTATTCCCTCCATTGGCTATTTACTTGATCAATCCGGCTTCCTTCAAGTTTGCTTCTACAGAATCAATATACAGCTGCAACTGGTATGTGTCGTACAAGGTTTTAACAAAATCGTCAAATTCACTGAGAGGCCTCTTGCCATATATGAACTTGGTTATTTCTTCGCTCTCATATGCAGACTTGTCCCCGGCATTCACCCCATCCGGAATCTTAAGGAAGTTATTATACCTGTCCAGGTACGGTAAGTCCTTGGCAAAAGTTATATGAGACTCATTTGAAAGGAACTTTGTTGCAAGATATTCAACTTCATTTCTGCCCATTATCTGGTGCTGCCATGAATAGCTGACCTCTGACATGGCATCCAGTGCTACAATTTTACCGTTTTCAACTTTATAGTGTACGTTTTCTATGCCATAGCATACCAGATTGCTGCCGGGGCCGGCAACTATATAGTCCAGATACTCCAGTACCTTATCAAGCTTTTCCGGTTCTTCCTCCAGCTTTGCTGACAAAACGTACCCTTTGGAAACAGGACCGGGTTGACTGTAAACTCCGTTCCATTTTCCGCCGGGACCTTCCGGAGGCTCGATCTGTATCCATTCCGCGTCGGGTGTCATGGTCTTCAACTGTTCATCATAGGGAGGTTTCACAAACTCAGCCCAGGTGAAATACATCATGCCGATCGTGTTTTTGTATGCTTTTTCCCTTATCTGATCAAAAGTTTTGGTTACCAATATGTCAGGATCAACACTTCCGCTGTCTATTAGTTTCTTTATAAACCCGAGGGCATCTTTAAAGGCTTCTTCTGTGGTTGAGTATACCACTTTGTTATCCTTCAAAAGATACGAGCCGTGCATTGCAGTACCGTATGCTCCATAGAAAGGCTGGAAAGGATCATATGTCCCACCGAGCTGTCCACCCATGCCGGCAAATCCATAGGTATCATTCTTGCCGTTTCTGTCGGGATCGTTATTTGTAAAGGCGACAGCTACCTTGTAAATATCGTCCAGGGTTTTGGGTATATCCAATCCAAGGTTATCCAGCCAGTCTTTTCTTATCCAAAGGGAGTTGTATGATTTTACCTGTTGCTTTTCCGGACGGACTCCGTTCAGGAAGTAGTGCTTTCCGTCAATCTCCAGGTTTTTGTTTGTCAGGTAATCGGGATAGGTTTCCATAAAATTGGGCATTTTTTCCACGTAAGGGGTTAAGTCCAGGAGTAAGCCCTGGGAAGAAAAGCTTTCAAACTGTTTCTGGGTTACCTGCATAACGTCAGGCAAGGTTCCCGATGCAGCCAGCAGGTTCAATCTGCTTTCATATTCGCTCTCAATGATGTTCAGATCAAGATCGATGTTTAATGTTTCATTAAGAACTTTGAGGATGGGGTCCTGATCCACCGGTTGCCTTCCCTGACCGTCCCCGTTCTTGTAAACCACTATTTTGTACCTTTTGGTTTCAGTATTGCTTTTTGTGCTTTGCGCACTGGCATTATCTGTTTTACTCACGTTGGTTGTGGTTGTATCACTGGAATTGCTTCTTTCACTGGAAGTATCTTTACTGCCGCAACCGGTAAATATAAACGACAGGATTGACAGGATTGTCATAATGGCTACTAGCTTTGAAAAGATTCTTGCCTTTGTCATAATGATTTCCTCTCCTTTTCTGTTTATGTTTTGTTTATTGTCAGCCCTTGATGCCGCCAAGAAGCACCCCTTGTGCAAAGTACTTCTGGAGGAAAGGGTAAACAACCATAATGGGTAGTGCAGACAGGACCACAGATGCCATTTTCATGCTGTGACTGTTTACTGCAAGCTCTGCAGATGCTTCTGAGTTCATGGAAGCTGCCAGTATGGATCTTAAAATAACCTGCAATGGATATTTACTGCTGTCAGTGATATAGTAGAGCGCTGCATAGTACTCATTCCAGTGCCCTACTCCGTAAAACAGTGTCAGTGTGGCAATTACTGCCTTGGAAAGAGGAAGAATGATTTTGATCAGGATATACCATTCATTTGCGCCATCCAGCTTTCCTGCTTCTATAAAACTCTCGTCAATTGTAGTAAAAAATGATTTCATTATTATGAGATTATGGGACCATATGGCAGATGGTATGATCATTGACCATATGGAGTTTACCAGTCCGGTTGTTTTTACAACAAAATAGGTAGGAATAAGTCCTCCGCTTAATACCATGGGTATAAGTATGAATATTGTCAGGAACTTCTTTCCGGGTAAATCTTTCCTGCTCAGGGGATATGCCATTAAGATCGTAAGTACCATGTTGATCAGAGTGCCTACTACGGTTATGAATGCCGTATTTACATATGCCTTTAGGACAGCGGGATTGGACAGAAAGGAAGTATAGCCTTCAAGGGAGATCCTTTTGGGGAACAGTATAAGGCCATTGGTTTTAATGTATTCTTCATATGTGGATAAAGATGTCACAACGACGTAATAGATGGGCAAAACAATGGTTAATGTAAATACCGTCAAAAATGTATAAATTAATATATCTGAAACTGTGATTCTTTTCTTTGCTACCATATACTTTCACCCCATTTATCAGCGATTTTGTTGACAGTCAGAATCAGCGCCAGGCTGATTACCGATTTGAAAATACCTGCAGCGGTAGCTACACTGTAACTCATTTGTTCAAGTCCCGTACGGTATACCCAGGTATCTATGATATCGCCAACTTCCATGACATTTGGATTATACATTACATATACCTGATCAAAACCCGCATCCAGTATGCTTCCCAGCTTAATGATCAATACGGTGATTATTGTTCTTCTGATGCCGGAAAGAGTTATATGCCATATTCGTTGCCAACGGTTTGCGCCGTCTATATAGGCGGCTTCGTACAAGCTTGGGTCTATTCCTGATATTGCAGCTATATATATTATTGCTCCCCACCCGCATTCTTTCCATACTTCACTGGAAACAAGCAGGGTACGGAAGAATTCAGGAGAAGTCATCACAGGAATTGTTCGATTGTTTATTTGCCTGACAGCGACGTTGATAACGCCGGATGACTCTGAAAACAGAGCGTGGATGATACCGTAGACTACCACCCAGGAAAGGAAATGCGGAAGATAGGTTATAGTCTGGACAGCTTTTTTAAATACACGGTTTCTTACCTCATTTAACAATATTGCCAGTATAAGGCTGCTGACTGTTGTCCAAAACAGCTTGTAAAAGCTTATCAGAAGAGTATTGGTCAAAATGCGTGTAAAATACGGAGATTTGAAAAAGTACTCAAAATGCTTGTACCATGGATTCGCCCAGGGACTCTTGAATATACCCTTTACAAAGGAAAAATCCTTGAAAGCTATAACTGTGCCAAGAATGGGGCCGTAGCGGTATATCAAATAATATATGATTCCGGGCAAAAGCATCATATACAAAGGGGAGAACTTTTTCAGGGTGTTTATTCTTGCCTTGAGATTTGCAGAGTGTTTTGCCTTTTTGAAAGGCACTTCCGTAGCATTTATCACGGTTTAACCCCTTTCATGCATGATTTTGTTTTATAACAATGATAGCAAAAAAGCATGGGTTTTTATATGCATAAAATCAAATAATTCGTCAGAAAACTAATGAAATTGTACTATTTTATTGAAAATGACATCCATGTGATTTATAGTGTATAATTAGGAAGTAAGTCTGTTTTTATTTGAGGTGAATGACTGTGTCCTATAAAGTGTTTATAGCGGATGATGATTTGCCTATACTTCAATCCCTCAAAAATTTCCCCTGGGAGCAGCATGGATGCCGGCTGGTGGGAGAAGCCACAAATGGAGAGGAAGCAGTTGAACAGTGTAGGCAGATAAGACCTGATATTATAATCACCGATATAGTCATGCCACGCATGGATGGAATTGAATTGGCAAAGGCCTTAAAACAATGTAACCCATATGTTCAGATTATTATCATAACATCCTACCGTGATTTTGAATATGCAAAGGAAGCGATCACTCTGGGCGTAAAGGAATATCTCATCAAGGGAGTGTACACAGATGAGGAATTGATCCTGGCATTGAACAGGGCAAAGGAAGAATTCGACAAGGAATCTTACAGTTTAAAGTATAAAAATGAGGCTGACTTTATAACCAAAAATGAAGAACTGGTAAATGTGCTGCTGCAGAAAAATCACATTGAAGACGGCAATACTCAGTTCCTTATAAAGTTTCCTTCCAGGTTTGTGATGATTCATATGGTCTGGAGCAAAGCACCTGGTTTGCTGTATGAAAAAAAGCTCAGTGAGATTTTATATAATTACAGGTGTACCAATTCTCTGTTAAATGAAATAATAATTAACTCCGTTAATGAGATCCACCTGCTATATGAAGAACCTGATACAGAGCGGATAACCGGCGATATCATGGGAATTATGAATGAAATGGAAAATTCTTTTGATGAATCTTGTCTCAGGTGCTATGCTTCAATCGGAGATGTCATTTTTTCTCCGCAGCAGTATAAGAGCGAAGTGGAAAAGAATCGGTGTGCTCTGAAGATGAAGTTTTACAATGAAGACTGCCATGTTTATGTTGCTGATCATATATCTTTCAGGCATTTATCCAAGGAAGAAAGGCATGATATAATCAATACCGTCAATTCCCATATGTCGGCAGAAGAGCTGGAACAATATTTGAAGGGTGAGTTTTCCGAATACTTGTCAGCAAATGGTATTGATCCCGAAGATGTAAAACAGCTTTTTTTTATCTGGTTATCCGATAAACTAAAGACGAGTTTCTTTGATGACACCCTTTTCGATTCGGTTGCAGATGAGAATGTCCTTAATCTGAAGGATCTGCTTAGCAGGTGGGTGGCAGTATACAGCCAAATACAGCAGCATGTTTTTGCAAAGGGAAGATATGAGATATGCAGGGCTCTTGAAATAATCAATCAAAGATTCAGCAGTAATTTAACCGCGGATGAAATTGCAAGGGAAATCGGTCTGAGTCCCAATTATTTCGGATATGTTTTCAAAAAAAGTACAGGCTTTAACTTCAAGGAATATCTGACAAAAATACGGATGGAAAAGGCTCTTTACCTCATTAAAAGTACAAATCTAAAGATTTACGAAGTTGCCGAAAGGGTTGGGATACGGAATTACAGGTATTTCATCAGCGTATTTCAGAAGTATTATAAAAAGAATCCCAGTGAAATTAAAGGAGCAATATGAACATGCTGAAAGCTGTAAATAGAGTTGTACATAGTGTTTTTTTCAAATTGTTTGTCATATCATTTTTGATTTCGCTGTTTCTTTTTATAAGTTTGATTACCATAAGTATGCAGAATTCATTTCATGCCCTTAGGGATCAAAAGTACGAAGATGTCACCATGATTATAAAGAAAACTTCCCAGTATCTTGATCTGTATATTCAGAATATAAAGAACATACTTCTTGTTGTAACGGAGGATCCGATTTTTATAAATGAAAACGCCGAACAGATTAATGCAAATCTGAAAAAATACGCAGAAAACAATTTGAACGTCATAAGCAATATTTTTCTGGTATACGAGGATGGCAGGATTTTTTCCAATAATCAAGTCTTATATGATATTATCGGTCATGATAAGCTTAATTACATAATTGACACATATCCGTCGGGATATACAGGAATAAGCTGGTCTGAACCATATAGTTCAAGGCTGGCAGCAGGAAACACCATTGCTTTCATAAAACCCATATACAATAAAGAAAAGGCATTAGTAGGACATGCTGTAATTGAAATAAATCTCCAGTATCTGAGCAGGCAGCTGGTTAACCTTCTTGACAGCAGCTACCAGTCATTTATTATATTAACCCAGAAAAACAATATTGTGGCATCAAACCCTGAGCTTTCGGACATAAACTCTCATGATCCGCAATATATTCATAGCATGCTTGACAAGCTGAAAAGCGGGATTGATCTGACGGATGACGATACATCGGTGATGACTATAATGGACGATGACAATCAGATTGGCTGGAAGCTTATTGTTGCTACTGATGAGGAATATTTCCTGAAAAGTACCAAAAATTTGTTTAACAAGTTTTTGATAATAGGGGTGATATATCTTTTCCTCATAGTCATATTTACACTGCTGCTCAGTCTGAATTTCACCAGACCTATAAAAAAGCTGGCATTTCAGATGGATAATGTTCATGACGAAAGTCTCTCCATAGCAAAGCTTTCCTATCGCAAAGATGAGCTGGGCAAGCTGACACGCAGTTTTGAGGACATGATGGAAAGGATAAAAAGCCTGATGAAACAGCAGAGAGATATCCTTGAGAATAAGAGACAAATAGAACTGAAGTTATTGCAAAAACAGATCAATCCCCATTTTCTCGGGAACACCCTTGCCTGCATCAGCAGTCTGGCAAAGTGCAATCAGATGGACATGGTGCAGGAAATGATACGCTCCTTGATCCTGATGCTTAATTTCAGCATGGACAGAATTGATGAATTTATTACATTGAAAGATGAAATAAAATTTATTGAAGAATACATAAAACTATTAAAGATGAGGCATGGGGAGTTTCAATTTCTGACCGTCATACCAAAAGAGCATGAGTCAATAAAGATACCTAAACTGATACTGCAACCCCTTATCGAAAATGCCTATTTACACGGGATATCAACAAAAAAGAGTGATGGCTGCATTATAATAGAGACCCTGCTTTTGGAAGAAACATTTCATATATTTATAAGTGACAACGGCCCGGGCATGAGCCCGGAAAAAGTCAAGACCGTCCTGTCTCCGGGAGATTCCGGCGAACACGGAGAGCCCAGGGGCAATTCCCACGGTATGGGTATACGTAATGTTAACGAAAGAATCAAGCTTTATTTCGGCAAAGAATACGGCTTATATATTGCTTCTGAACCGGGAAAGGGAACCAAGGTGGAAATATGCCTCCCAAAAGACATGGAACAAAGGAAAACGGATGAAAACCTGCTGTAGTGTTTGTTATTTTTCCACCAGCTGTATATCATATATACCGTTAGGAGGTAATATATGCTCTTGGGTCGGAACTTCAGGGCCGGGAGAGTTGTCTCCTGGAGTATTTTTGCCAGACTCATCAAGCGCCCTTAAGTAATCAGCAATCCCGAGGCATATATGTTTTGCTATCTTTTCCTGGTATTTTGTATCCTTGAGTAGCTTTTTTTCCCTGTTGTTTGACATGAAGCCTGTTTCCACCAGGACACCGGGAATTTTTGAGTGCCTGAGGATAAAAAAGTCCTCTTTTGCAGGCTTGCGATTTATATCTACCTTGAGTTCCTGTTTCATCAGCAAGTTTAGTTTTTCCTGTATATTGTAAGCCAGCAGGGCCGAGGAGGGCAGATTTCCCCCATAGAGGGTGATGGGACCCATGGCTTTCGGGTTGGATGAGCGGTTTACATGTATGCTGATAAACAGGTCATATTTCCCGCTGTTGAACATTTCAACCCTTGCCAGCAGATCTCTCTTGTGCCTGCTGCTGCTTAGTTCATTCCTGCCATCCAGTGATATGTCCATGTCTCTGGTCATTTCTACATTGGCTTTTTCTGAAAGAAGCAACTCCCTCAGTTTCAATGCGATCTGGAGGTTAATGTCCTTTTCGGCAAAACCTGATTTGTCGTTTGCCCCGGGATCAATGCCTCCATGCCCCGGGTCGATGATTATATGTTTTCCTGCCAATGGGCTATATGCGCTGTTTATCATTATTGCGCTGCAAACCAGTATTGTAGCCAGCAATACTGCCGGTATGACCATGAGATGCCTTTTGGTTTTTCTGTGTATATAGAATATTATCCTTTTTTTCCCCGGCAATGCCTATCACCGTAAATTAAATCTTCTAGGGTATTATATTAAGCGTTTGTCTGATTTAGAACATGGCTGAAAGTTGTACTAATTGGTATTGGAATTGAATATTTATATGACTGATATAATGGATGCTGTTACCTTATGCAAAAGGAGAGATGTACTTTGGGTGCTGCTGAAACCAATATGCAAAGAAATCGGAAAGCCAAAAACCTTTATATGGGGCTCAGCGAAAAGGAGGCCAGGCTGAAACTGCAAAAGCATGGTTCGAACATAATAGCAGGCAAAAAAAAGATATCTGCTTTCAGGATGATCCTTGATCAATTCAGCGACTTTATGGTGCTGATACTTCTTGCGGCAACTGCTGTGTCAGCATTTATGGGCGAGACGACGGAGGCAATAACAATAATTACAATAGTTATGATCAATGCGATAATGGGTTTTATACAGGAATATCGTACTGAAAAAACGCTGGAAGCTCTAAAGGATCTTGCTGCGCCAACCGCCCGTGTCATCAGGGATGGAACATTGATGAACATTCCGGCCGAGGAAGTAGTGCCCGGAGACTTGATAGTGCTGGAGTCAGGTGACAGGGTGCCGGCAGATGCCACCCTTGTCGAAGTCAACAGTTTACAGGTGGATGAATCCCTGCTGACAGGGGAATCAGTGCCTGTGGAAAAGGGAACTGAATACACCGCCCGGAAGGATTCCGGCATAGGAGATAAAAGAAACATGGTTTTTATGGGTACGGTCGTAACCATGGGCAGAGGTAAAGCCATTGTTAATGCCACTGGAATGAACACCGAAATGGGCAAAATTGCCGGTATGATACAAAGCATAGAGGAAGATGAGACACCGCTTCAAAAAAAGCTTGAACATCTTGGCAAAATAATAGCTGTGGGGTGCCTTATTATATGTGCTGTTGTTTCCCTGGCAGGAATACTGAGGGGCGAAGAACTCTTTGACATGCTGCTTGAGGGAATAAGTCTTGCAGTGGCTGCCGTACCGGAGGGACTTCCGGCTATAGTTACAGTTTCTTTAGCCCTGGGCGTGCAGAGAATGCTGAAAAGGAATGCGCTGGTAAGAAAGTTGCCGGCAGTAGAAACTTTAGGCTGCGCCAGTGTTATATGTTCCGATAAGACAGGTACATTGACTGAAAACAAGATGACCGTGAGGAAAATATACTCGGGAGAAAGCATGTTTGATGTAAAAGGAAACGGTTATAATCCTGCCGGGGAAATTCTTTTAAACGGAAAAGCAACCGATGTGTCCGGTAACAAGCCGTTGAGCCTGCTTCTTGAAATCGCAGCCTGCTGCAATAATGCCGAGCTTGCCAGAACTCATGCTGACGATGGGATTGTGGGCAAGATTAAATCGGCAGTTTCCAGACAGGAGAAGTGGGAAATCAAGGGCGATCCAACCGAAGGCGCCCTTTTGGTGGCGGCGGCCAAGGGCGGAATCACGCGGGACATATTGGACAAAAGGTATCGCCGTATAGATGAACTGCCTTTTGACTCCGACAGAAAGTGCATGTCCGTCCTTTGTGAAAATCAAAAAGGTGAGATTTTTGTGTTTACAAAGGGAGCTCCGGACATCATACTGGACAAATGCACCAAGGCGCATACAGGCAGGGGAATTGAAGAACTGAGCAGTCTTTACAGGAAACGGGTTTTAAGGATAAATGACAAAATGGCAGGAGATGCGTTGAGAGTTCTGGGCTTTGCATATAAAAAGCTCAGTTCCAGAAGCTACAGACGGAATGACCTTGAAAAGGATCTGATTTTTGTCGGCCTCATGGGAATGATCGATCCACCGAGAAAAGAGGTGATGGAAGCGGTACAGAAATGTAAAATTGCCGGGATAAAGCCCGTAATGATAACCGGTGATCACAAAGCTACAGCAACGGCCATTGCTGAAGAGTTGAATATTTACAGTAAAGGTGATAAAGTTCTGACCGGGGCTGAATTGGATGAAATGAGCGAGTCACAGCTGGAGAAGATTGCCCGGGATGTATCGGTTTATGCAAGGGTGTCTCCCAAGCATAAACTCATGGTGGTAAGAGTCCTGAAAAGGCTTGGTCATATTGTAGCCATGACCGGTGACGGAGTCAACGATGCTCCGGCGGTAAAAGAAGCAGATATCGGCGTGTCTATGGGAATAACCGGGACGGATGTCACAAAAGAGGCTTCCTCCATGATACTTCTGGATGACAACTTTGCTACGATAGTCGCCGCTATTGAAGAAGGGCGCGCGATATACAGCAATATAAGAAAATTTATAAGGTATATGTTATCATGCAACATAGGAGAGGTACTTACCATGTTTCTTGGCACGCTGCTGGGTCTGCCGCTGCCATTGCTGCCCATTCAGATACTGTGGGTAAACCTGGTGACCGATGGGTTGCCTGCAATCGCTCTCGGTTTCGAACCGCCCGAAAAGGATGTTATGATGAGAAAACCCAGGGGAGCGGGAGAGAGTATTTTCTCAGACGGGCTTTCGGTATTGATTCTGTTCAGAGGCGCTCTGATAGGATTGACAACCCTTGCTGTATTTATCAGCCTGCTGCATTTTACAGGTAACACTGACATAGCACGTTCAGGAGCTTTTGCAACCCTGGTGCTGACTCAGCTGGTCCATGTGTTTGAATGCAAGTCCGAAAGGAAAAACATATTTGAGATACCGGTATTCAACAACCCATACCTGATTGTGGCGGTCTGTTGTTCCCTGACTATGATACTGTCGGTTCTGTATATTCCGTTCCTTCAGCCGATATTTAAAACTGCAACGCTTTCCCATAATGAATGGCTGCTGATCCTGGGATATTCTTCTGTGGCACCGATAATTTCAAGCTTTTTCAGAAGTGCTAGAATGAAAAGGGGAGCCGGGAGCAAAAAAAGAAGATGATAAGGTTAAAAACTTAGGATGGGACTCGAACCATAGTCCCATCTTTAAAATATTGAAAACAAAGGAGTTCCATCCACTTCTGATTCATGTGCACATAACAGTGCACATATTTTTACCGCAAGCGCATGATATCACTTTTGCATGCCACAGGAAAATGCTGAATTTCATAGTAATGCTTATTTTTTAACACATCACAAATATTGCATCTTTAAAATCTATTTATATTTAGTTAATGTGTGCACTCTTTTCGAAAGCACCTTGTTACATTTTTACTTTGCATGCATACCTGAATAAAATAATAGTTAACGTATTTTTGTAGAAAAATAAATGAAACTTATCAAACAAAAGCAAATACAAAATTTTAATTGACTGTGTTCATTCAATGGTTACAAACTAAAAAATGTTTATTTTTCCATTGTGATATGCTATCCTATAGAAAGTAGGCATGGGTATGTGATAAAGATACCTATAACTGCCAAGTCTTAAATTTTTATAAATTGAAATACCTAATTGTGTGTATTGTATCAATCACTTTATTCAATATGGATATTTCAAAGCCAAAATGGTATAGTAAATCTACTGATGCTTATAAATTAATGAGTTACTAAAGGAGACCGAAGTGCGAAAGAGTTTGGTATGGCGCGGATTGACAGTAATATGGTGTGGGTTTATCTTTTATATGTCTTCAAGAACCGGTGACGAGTCCAGCCTGGACAGCGGATGGGTATCGTTGGTGCTGAGCAACGTACTTGAGTTTGTCACAAATCGTCAGGATATACAGATGCCTGCTTTGCTCATCAGAAAGGCAGCTCATTTTTTGGAATACTTTGTCCTGGGTTTTCTGCTGTATAAAAGCTTCAACATTTGCAGCCGGTCAAAGGCAAAAGTTCTAAAGCCAGCAGCAGTAGGAGTATTTTATGCCATGACCGATGAGGTTCACCAATTCTTTGTGCCCGGGCGTGCGATGCAGCTTACGGATGTGGGAATTGACTCCCTGGGTGTTTTCTCTGCAATTTGCATTTTGTATTTTTTCAGCGAGATAAAAGCAAAGAGTAAAAGCCCTGCGTAAGGGATCTGACATTTCCATTGCCTTGGGGGCATGATTTGCCCTGTCTTGAAATCCGATATGAAAACTTATATAATTAACTAGTACAAATTATGTACAAGCCGGCATGCAGGGGAAAAAGACTTAATCACCTGCATTTTCAATTATTTTTGTTTTCTTTGTCATATGTTACAATTTGTTCACAATTTATTAAAATCTATCAAGCATAATAGGATATGCTATATTAGGCTATTCGAGCAAGGAGGAATAAGATGATAGAAGTTCAAAACCTGACCAAAACCTATGGTCAAATAACGGCAGTTAACAACATCAGTTTCACCATTGAAAAAGGTGAAATTGTCGGATTCCTCGGACCTAACGGAGCCGGTAAATCCACAACCATGAATATTATAACCGGCTTTATACCTTCAACGGAAGGTACCGTGAAAGTTGACGGATATGACATTATGGAGAATCCTAAAGAAGTAAAGAAACGCATAGGTTATTTGCCTGAGCTGCCACCTCTCTACATGGACATGACGGTCCAGGATTACCTTTACTTTTCATCCGAGCTTAAATCGGTGGACAAAAAGAAAAGAAAAGGGCAGATCAACGAGATAATGGAGCTTGTTAGGATAACCGATGTGAGAAAAAGGCTGATCAAGAACCTTTCCAAAGGTTACAAACAAAGGGTTGGGCTGGCCCAGGCGCTGATCGGGAATCCTGAAGTTCTCATACTGGATGAACCTACCGTAGGACTTGACCCAAAGCAAATAATAGAAATAAGAAGACTTATAAAAGCTCTGGGGAAAGAACATACAATAATCTTAAGTTCCCATATTCTCCCGGAAGTCAGCGCCATATGCGAACGTGTTATTATCATCAACAAGGGAGAGATTGCAGCTATCGATACACCGGAGAACCTATCCAAAGGTTTTGACAATTCTTCCAAGTTCTCGATCCGAATAGCTGGACCCAAGAATTCAGTATTGAACCTGCTCAAAGGTGTTTACGGCGTTAAATCCGTGGATGTAAATGAGCGAAAGGAACAGGATGTGAACGATTACATCGTTGATTCAACCACGGAGGTAGATGTACGAAGACCGATTTTCTATGAATTGGCCAAATACGGATATCCGATACTGGAACTTAAGTCATTGTCCATGTCCCTTGAAGATATATTCCTCCAGTTGACAACAGAAGAAAAGGAGGTAGGTTGAGTTATGTATGCGATTTTTAAGAGAGAATTCAAGGCATATTTCTATTCACCGATTGCTTACGTTTTGATTGGATTGTTTATACTGATTTCATCGATATTTTTCCTCTCAAATATATATGGAGGATATGCGGACTTTAATTCGAATCTTTCCCAGATGAATTTTGTCCTGCTCTTTATTCTTCCTATATTGACCATGAGGTTGTTGTCAGAGGAAAGAAAAAATGGTACCGAAGTATTGCTGGTGACCTCTCCTGTAAATGTCACAGGTATCGTAGTAGGAAAGTATTTGGCTGCCGTGGCTGTTTTTCTTGTGATGACGGCATTGACGTCGGTATACCAGTTCATACTCTTCGGGTTTGGTAATCCTGCTGTGGCTCAGCTTATCGGGGGTTATGTTGCCTTTATACTACTGGGATGCTGTTTTATAGCAGTGGGGCTCTTTGCATCATCCCTCACCGAAAGCCAGATTATAGCTGCAGTAACAGGTATAATAAGCCTGCTGGTAATGTGGCTCATGGGTTATATATCCAGCTTTACAACAGGGTTTGTTTCAAAAGTTCTCAGTTGGTTTTCCATACTGGAGAGATACGATGATTTCAACATTGGTATTTTGAATCTTGGATCCATTATTTATTATATTAGTTTCATATTCGTATTTTTATTCCTGACAATCAGAGTTATAGAAAAAAGGCGTTGGAGTAAGGGGTGATTGAGATATGGCCAAACAAGACAAAAAGAAGAACGGTTTCAATATAAAAGAGTTTTTCAAGAAAACTTTCGACAAAAGGACTTTAAAGTACGGTTCAAACTCAATCATACTTACTGCAGTTGTTATAACTATTGCGGTAGTTGTCAACCTGCTGGTAGGTATGGCTGATCTGAAATGGGACCTTACTTCAAACAAGCTGTATTCAATAGGTGACGAAACAAAGAACATACTGGAAAATAACGATAAAGAAGTGGAAATCTATGGATTGTTTGATGAGAGCTCCATTAACAACAACACGAGATTAAAGCAAATTGTTGAGGTATTAAATCAGTACAAAAAGTTTGATAATATCAGAATAATTTATAAGGACCCTGATACAAACCCCGGGTTGATAAATGAGATAAGTCCAAGCCAGGATATGGTTGAAGAAGTGGAAGATGCTGATTTTGTAGTGAAATGCGGCAACAAGATCAGGACCCTGGATACCTATGATTTGTATGACCTGGAGTTTGACCAGTACTCATACAAGACATATGTTACAGGACTGGCAGCAGAACAGGCTTTTACCGGAGCCATTAAATACGTAATTTCGGACTACACTCCAACGGTATACTTCATTGAAGGACATGGAGAAAATAAGGTTGATGACATGTATCAGACAATAAAAGCATACCTTGACCAGAACAATTACGCGGTAAGCACGGTAAACCTTATGACCCAGCAGGAAGTGCCGTCGGATGCTGAAATACTGGTGATCGCTTCTCCAAAATCCGATCTTACCTCTGAGGAGGCCTATAAGATACAGCAGTATCTTAAAAGCGGGGGAAAGGCAATATTCCTTTTTGACACACTGGAATCAGACGTGAAATTCACGCAGTTTGAAAAGGTATTGGCGGATTATAACATATCCCTGAACTATGACAAGGTAAAAGAAAATGATGAAAACAGGCATGTGCCGCAGAATCCTTATGATATATTGCCCCAGATTCAGTCCAACTCAATTAATTCAAACCTGAATCCCAGCAACTTCTATATGATTATGCCCAAATCCAGGAGCATAAACATACTGAAGAATGAGAAAGAATATCTTGAAGTATATTCACTCATGAAGACCAGTGATATGGCTGTAGGCGAATCAATAAGCGGAAGCGGCGAAGATACTCCGGGACCTTTGGATCTTGCCGTGGCTGCCGAATATAAAGGCGGCTCAAAAGTATCAAAGGTACTGGTTATGGGCAACAGCACCTTTATGAGTGACGATGCCATATCCCAATATGCCAATCTGTCCCAGAACGGTATGTACTTCTTCCTCAATTCCCTGAATTGGATGCAGGACAGGGCTGATGATGTGACAATAAGGCCCAAGACTTTTGATACAAGATATATCAGTATAACCCAGACCCAGGCCAATATTGTCGCAATATGTGTTGTAATTGTATTTCCGCTTCTGATTTTCGGGGTAGGCATGTTCGTATGGATAAGGAGGAGACATTTATGAAGCTGTACAGGAATGCCATTATCCTTACCGTGGTGCTTGCAATCCTTGTGGGCGCCTATGTGGTGCTGAAGAACAGGGAAGATGCCGGCAGTGGTACCGGAGACAGTACAGCTGACGAGACAATATACGTTCTTAAGCTGGAAAGGGATCAGATAAAGGAAATCACTATTGAAAATGATTCAGGGAAAATGGTATTTGTAAAAACGATGGTTAAAAAGGAAAAGAAAGAAGACGATGATACTGAAAACTCCGGGGAGGGTGAGTCTGAAGAGCCGGAGTATGAAGAAAAGTGGGTGGTATCGGAACCCTCGGGCATGGTGCTCTATGAAAGCAAGCTTAATACGATTTCATACACCATATCCAGCCTGACAGCAAGCAAAGTTGCGGAAGAAAACGCTTCGGACCTTTCCCTGTATGGCCTGGATAAACCTGCTACTGTATCAGTCAAGCTGGAAAACAATGAAGTAAAAACACTGGAGATAGGCAGAGAGACACCAAGCAAAAGCGGGTATTATGCGAAGCTTAAAGGATCAAACACGGTTTATGTCATAGGTTCATATGACGGTAAGACATTGCTGTCCTCTTACAGCGATTTAAGGGATAAGACGCTTTTTACGGAATCTTATGAGGATGTAACCGAATTCGCCCTTGAGAGAAACGGAGAGATTGTATTTAAGGCGAAGAAAACCGGTGATTATGAGTGGGAGTTGACCGAACCGATAGAAGCTGAAGTGAAGTCAGGCAGCATTGACACAATACTGCAGACTTTTATGGGGGCAAGTGCTTCAGAATTTGTGGAAAGGGATGCGGCTGATTTGTCCAAGTATGGTTTGGATTCCCCCAAATATGTAATCACAGTTGACTCAAAAAGTATTTTGTTGGGTAACGAAAAGGAAAAGGGTTCAACGACGTACGCAAAATTTGCAGACGGCAATGAAGTGTTTGTTCTAAAAAACAGTGTACTGAACTTTGTGGATAAACCGCTTAAAGAAGTTGTCGATGTATTTGCCTATATAACCAATATCCAGGACGTAGAAAAGATAGTGGTTAATATTGACGGTCAGACCATTGTTTCCGAGATAGTGACGGATCCGGACGGAGATACGGATAAGGATAAATTCTACGTCAACGGGAGAGATGTCAGCGATGTGAGGGATGATTCCGACAGCCAGCTGTTCAGGAAGTACTATCAGGGGCTCATAGGGATAACCATGAGTGATCTTGATGTAGGCGCAGAGCCCAAGGGAGAGCCGGAAATAACTTTCACCTACTACCGCAAGACTGATCCCAAGGAAGTAAAAGTTGAATTTGTGCCAAGAGACAACATATACTATTATGTTATCAGAAACGGCAAATACACCAATATGCTTGTGGCGAAAGACAAGTTTGATGCTGAAGACGGCCCGAGGAAGACCTATCAGAGGCTTATGGAAGCAGCAGACAAGGCGGAAGCCGGGAACACTGAAAACAGATAAACAGTAAAACGTAATTTTGCAAACAGCTCCGGCATAGAATTATACAGCGGGTATAATTCTATGTCAGGAGTTGTTTTTTTTGACAGATGAAACGAAGAACACATTAAAGGTTGCCAGTGTGTATGTGTCCAGCATAATCGGAGCCGGGTTCGCTTCCGGGCAGGAGATTGTCCAGTTTTTTACCAGGTATTTCAGAGGCGGTTTTTACGGAATTCTCATGTCGGGGGCGTTATTCGCGGTTTTGGGATATTTGGTCCTTGACAAGGTGTACAGGGAAAGGATACGAAACCTCGATGAGTTTCTCATTCCGACTGTCGGATGGATTCCCGGAAAGATAATAAACTTTGTTTCATCACTGTTCATGCTGTCAGTTTATATAATAATGATTGCCGGATTGGGAAATGTTTTGCAGGATAGGCTGTTCATCCCTTTCAATTTGGCTGTGGTACTGATGTCATTGCTGTGTATGATGTTCATCTTATGGGATATCAAGGGGGTATTGGCGATATGCAGCATAATAACGCCGGTGCTTATATTGGGGATAATCATTGTAGGGGTCCTGGTCCTGATTTCACCGGAATCCTATGAAGCATTTGCCCCTATCAGTTTGTTGCATGATATAAGATTCAACTGGCTGGCTTCATCCCTCCTTTATGTCGGCTATAACAGCATAATATCCATAGCCATGATGTGCAGTCTTTTGCCATATTTAAAGAGCCGCAGGGTTGGTATCGCAGGAGGAATTTCCGGTGGGATTGTTCTTTGCCTTATAGCCATGATACTTAACACTGTAATTATGGCTTTTGCACCCGATATTCTGTCCAGAGAACTGCCTGTGCTGGATATTATCAAGAAGCACGGGAGATTCATGAGCAACATTTATGCCATGCTGCTTTGGCTGGCAATGCTGACATCGGCGGTTACTTCAGGATATTGCTTTATTGACAGGCTGGCTGCCAAAGTTAAGATCAGCAGAAGGATGATAACCCTGATCATCTGCCCTCTTACCGTTCCCCTATCGAGAATAGGATTTTCCAGCTTGATATCTGCCATATATCCTGTATTTGGTTATTTTGGCCTTTTCCTGGTCATAGCAACCCTGATACAGGGCGTGGGAATAAAGCCTGGATTAAAAGTAAAAAAAAGTAAAAGAAGGGTGTAATGTAGCTTTCCTTGTGGTAGAATATGAACAGATACATAAAAGTATCGCACACAGAAGAAAAAATCGGGGTGAACACAGGTGGAATTACCGGAAAAAACAGATGTACATAGAAATGACAGTAGCAAATATGCAGTTGTGGTTTCATTGCTGCTTATTATTCTAATCCTTTGCATAGCCTTTCTTGTTTATTTGAAAAATCAAGGCCTTAGCATAAAGGAGCTCAACATAAATGAGCTTTTTTCAAAAGGAATACCCGCTGCAGAAGAAAGAGCAGGGGGGGAGGTTATTTCCGAGTTCAAATATACCCGGGAAGAGTCTGTGGGTTTTGGTGTATATGATGGTCTTTTTGTAAGGTGTGGCAGTGACGGAATAAGGTTCCTGGACGAGGAAAGCGTGGAACAATGGTCCAAACCTCTTCTGATGAATAAACCTATGGTCAAATCATCCGGCTCATATCTCCTGGTGGCAGATTCAGGGGGGAAAGATATATACCTGATAAAGGGCCGGTCGGTAAGATGGAACGAAAAGCTGGAAAATGCCATCATAAACGCAGATGTAAATAAAAAGGGCTTTGTTTCCGTTGTTACTGAAAAGGAAGGCTATAAGGGAGAAGTTATTGTGTATGATTCATACGGAAACTGGATGTTTACAACAGTCAGGGCAGAGGATTTCATATTGTCTGCCAGGGTATTGGCGTCATCTCAGCGAACTCTGATAACAACGGTAAATACATCGGGTGATGCGGTAAAAACAAATCTTGAGTTTGTGGACATGCACGGGGAAACTCAGGCTACTGTCACCGCGGAGGACGAGATCGTGTCATCTGCCGTGGAACTGGGCAACGGTTGGGTGGTTGCTGCAGGCAGCAAAAGTGTTTTGTGCATCAACAGCAAAGGTGAAACCGTATGGAAACACAGCTTCGACAGGATATACAGCATCACTTCATTATCAGGTAATAAAGCCGTTGCAGCTGTCAGGGTTAAGGACAAGTCCAGCCTGCTGGATAGCGGAAAAACCTATATCAAGATGATTGATACAAAGGGAAAGGTTAGTGACATATACTCGCTGGAAAGCGATGTAGTGAATCTCAGGGAACATGGTGGAATAATAGCGGTAAATACAGGTGAGGAAGTGCATTTCATTAATTCGGACGGGGAAGTTAAAGCTGAATATGAACCGGGGATGACGGTGGAGGATGTTTTCTTTATGGATAAAAACAAGGCTTCGGTGGTTTTAAGCAACAGCGTAGCAGTTGTTGACATAGATTAAGAGTTTAGCACCTCATATCATCGGTTTTCAGCATTGGTACGAAAAAAGATATGGTCAACGGAGGTTTTATGAACTGGAGTGACTGGCTTGTCATTGGTATAATAGGCATTTTTGGCATTATTGGGATGATGAAGGGTTTTATATTTTCCATATTCAGGCTGGCTTCCTTTTTTATTTCAGCTGCCCTGGCCATCAGGTTTTATCCTGTTATATCAAAACTGCTGATGGGAACGGAGCTTTTTGAAAAACTGAAGTCATCCATATATAACAATCTGATTAACCGACTAAGCACGCAGGCATCCTCAGCCGCCGGGCAAATGGGTCAGTCTGCTGCCGGCGCGATTGTTGACGGTATGGAGCTCCCTGCCTTTCTTAAAGGAGCCATGCTTGATAAGACGGCGGAAATATCAAAGCTGGTTGGTATTGACAGGGTTTTGGATGGCATAAGCAGTGAGCTTGCAAAAATGGTGACTGATATGATAAGCCTGATAATACTTTATATAGCAATAAGGATCGCCTTGAATTTCATGAGGGTTATGCTTCAAGGCATTGCCAGACTTCCGCTTTTCAGGCAGATGAACAAGCTGGGAGGTTTTGCTTTTGGCTCTTTGGAAGGGCTTTTTACAATTCATGTGATATTTGCCGTACTGATGCTTTTTGGCTCTGTCCCCCAGTTCGACGGATTTTTTGAAGCTGTCCGCAGTTCTGTGTTTGCCCGTTACTTTTATGAAAGCAATATCATTATTAACTGGATGCTTGCATGAGGAGTTTTTTGCATAAGGTGCATAACAATTTGCTTACTCGTCAGGTTTTAAGACAGTTAGTATATCATCTCTCTGGCTTGTTACTCATGCCCGGAAGAATATAATTCGGGAATGAGTTCAGCAAGTGGTGCATTGACTGTGCAGAAAGGATACACTGCCAAGCGAATAGCTGCAAGGCATTTGAGTATGAATAAAAGGCCGGAGATGACCCGTAAGACAGGCTTCCCAATGTACAGGCAAATCCGGTGATTTCAGGCAATATTGTATGTGCTTTTAATCTTTCAGAAACGACAATCATTCATTTAGAAGCTGAATTCACACCTATTTTTATATAACATCTCATAAATGATGATAATATAACGGGTTAATTTAATGAAAATTACAATAAAACATCTGCTAAATTAATGAAAACAACCTTTTTGGCAAAGCAACTGGACACATTTGTTCCGAAAGTAGTAAAATAATCATAAGCAAATAGCCGGGTTAACCCGGCTATTCTTATAAAGGTTGTCTGTTCGTGCAGATTTTCAGTCTGGATATTCAGTCGGAATTTTAAGGGAAAATCATGTATATAAAAGAAAAGTAAGGAAGAAGGTTTGAGTTATGAGAAGCGATGTAATTAAGAAAGGCGTGGAAAAAGCACCCCACCGTTCACTTTTTAAAGCCATGGGATATACTGATGAAGAAATCAACAGACCTCTTATAGGTATCGCCAACTCCAAAAGCGAGATTATACCGGGACATATACATCTGGATAAGATAGCAGAAGCGGTAAAGGCTGGAATAAGGATGGCAGGAGGCACTCCTGTGGAGTTTGGAGCCATAGGGGTATGTGACGGTATTGCCATGGGGCATACAGGAATGAAGTATTCTCTGGCGACAAGGGAACTTATTGCGGATTCCTGTGAAGCCATGGGGCTTGCCCATAGCTTTGACGGCATGGTTTTCATACCCAACTGTGATAAAATTGTGCCCGGGATGCTGATGGCAGCTGCCAGGATAAATGTTCCGTCCATCTTCATAAGCGGCGGTCCCATGCTTTCCGTGAAGCATAACGGTAAGCAACTGGACTACAACAGTGTATATGAAGCGGTGGGAGCGTGCAAGGCAGGCATTATGACGGAGGATGAAATGCGTGAATATGAAGAGCATGCCTGTCCCGGCTGTGGTTCATGTTCCGGCATGTTTACGGCCAACTCCATGAACTGCCTGACGGAAGTCCTTGGCATGGGGCTGCCCGGAAACGGAACCATACCGGCTGTTTATGCGGAGAGGATAAGGCTCGCCAAGAAAGCCGGCATGAAGATCATGGAGCTGGTGGAAAAAGATATTAAACCTTCGGACATACTCACTGAAAAGGCATTTGAAAACGCCCTCGCGGTAGACATGGCCCTCGGTTGTTCTACCAATTCCGTATTGCACCTTCCTGCCATAGCCCATGAAGCCGATATTGAGATCAATCTGGATATAATCAACGAAATAAGCAGCAGGGTACCAAATCTCTGCAAACTGGCTCCTGCCGGACACCATCATGTGCAGGATCTTTATGCGGCAGGAGGTGTCCAGGCTGTTATGAAGGAGCTTGCAAAAAAGAACCTCCTGCATCTGGACCTAATTACAGTGACGGGAAAGACCGTGGGAGAAAATATAGCCGATGCCAAAGTAAGGGATTACGACGTAATCAGAAGCATTGACGACCCATACAGCACTACCGGCGGTATTGCGATTTTGAGAGGAAACATTGCACCGGACGGAGCTGTGGTAAAACGTTCTGCAGTTGCTGCTGAAATGTTGGTACACAGAGGTCCGGCAAGGGTGTTTGATTCGGAAGAGGAAGCCATCCAGGCCATATATGGAGGAAAAATAGTGAAAGGTGATGTTGTGGTCATCCGCTATGAAGGTCCGAAAGGCGGGCCTGGGATGAGGGAGATGCTGAGTCCGACCTCTGCAATAGCGGGAATGGGCCTGGACAAGGATGTAGCCTTGATAACCGACGGCCGTTTTTCAGGAGCAACAAGGGGTGCCGCCATAGGGCATATATCTCCCGAAGCCATGGAGGGAGGGCCCATTGCAGCAGTTAGGGAGGGGGATATCATCAGTATTGATATTCCCAATGGAAAAATCAATGCAGAGATTTCCGATGAGGAGCTAAAAAGCAGAATGGCAGAATGGAAGGCTCCCCGGCCGAGGATTACAAAAGGCTACCTTGGCAGGTACGCTAAGCTTGTGACATCGGCCAGCACGGGAGCAGTACTGAAAGGAGTTTGAACATGAAGTTAACCGGAGCGGAAATTTTTGTCGAGTGTCTGAAAGAGCAGGGTGTAGATATAATATTCGGTTTTCCCGGCGGAGCTGTACTCAACATATATGACGCTCTTTACAAAGCAAAGGATGATATCAGGCATATACTTACATCCCACGAGCAGGGAGCGGCCCATGCTGCGGACGGTTATGCAAGGGCTACCGGAAAGGTTGGAGTATGTATTGCCACATCAGGCCCGGGAGCCACAAATCTGGTGACAGGAATAGCAACGGCATATATGGATTCAGTACCCATGGTGGCCTTTACCGGGCAGGTGGCCACTTCCCTGCTGGGAAAGGATTCTTTCCAGGAAGTTGACATAACCGGAATAACCATGCCCATAACAAAGCACAACTATATCGTGAAAGACGTCACCAGACTGGCGGATATCATAAGGGAAGCTTTCTATATAGCAAAGGACGGCAGACCCGGCCCGGTACTGGTGGACATATGCAAGGATGTCACCGCGGCAGTGGCTGAATATGAGCCGAAACAACCGAAAAAGCCCGGCAGTCCTCCCATTGGTGTTAAGAAGAGCAGGCTGGATGAGGCGGTTGCTGCTATAAAGGAAGCAAAAAGGCCAATTATCATGGCAGGCGGTGGTGTGGGAATTGCCAATGCCGAAAAGGAACTGATGGAACTGGCGGAAAAGATGAAAATACCGGTGGCGGCTACTATGATGGGCCTGGGGTCTTTCCCCGGAACCCACGGGCTTTTTACCGGTTTAATAGGCATGCACGGAACAAAGGCTTCCAATTTGGCTGCATCCCATGCCGATCTTTTCATCGCTGTGGGTTCCAGGTTCAGTGACAGGGTTATCAGCAATGTAAGCAAATTTGCGCCCGGAGCCCGGATAATGCATATTGACATAGATCCTGCGGAAATAGGCAAGAACATTTCTGTTGATTACCCTCTGGTAGGGAATATCAAAAAGATATTGAAACATATTGCGGAAAATGTGGGTGAACGGGATTATTCCGAATGGAACGGGCAGATAGATGAGTGGAAAAGGAAATATCCCCTGAAGTATGCAAAAGACGGGGTGTTACGTCCCCAGTATATCGTGGAAAGAATATATGAACTGACCAAAGGGAAAGCCCTGATCACTACCGAGGTCGGGCAGAACCAGCTATGGGCGGCCCAGTTTTATAAATACACCTCTTACAGGCAATTCATTTCCTCCGGAGGACTGGGAACCATGGGTTACGGCCTGGGAGCAAGCATAGGAGCGAAGCTCGGAAAGCCGGACAAGAAGGTTATAAACATTGCCGGTGACGGAAGCTTCAGGATGAACTGCAATGAGCTTGCCACAGCGGTAGAGTATAAGCTTCCGGTAATAATAGCCCTCATGAACAATCATGCCCTGGGTATGGTAAGACAATGGCAGAATCTGTTTTATGACGGCAGGTATTCTTCCACCACCATAGGGAACGGAACCAATTTTGCAGCCCTTGCCGAAGCTTTCGGGGCAATCGGCATAAATGTCACAAAGCCTGAAGAAGTGGATGATGCATTGATCAGGGCTCTTGATTCAAAAGACAGACCGGTTCTGATAAATTTTGAGATAGACAGGGATGAAAAAGTATTTCCGATAGTCCCTCCGGGAGCTCCCATTGATGAACTGATAGACGAATAAAGCAAAAGACAGAACCCATGAGTTGGTATCCGATTTGCGATACCAACTTTTGTTATAAAAAAGCGAAACACCATGATATTCCGGCTGAATTGACTGAAATCAATCATGAAAATATATGTATTATTGCTTTTCATGCTCAGATATTTATGATATATTGTTGCTGTCAGCGAATCTTTTGTACCGGTTAATCATGTGTTCACGCAAATATTCACATCAGCATGGTTTTTGATTTATAGTTCTGCTTTGCATTTGGTTTTTGACTACATTGAGGAAATATTATGCTTTCGTGGGAAAAACATACTGTTCCTATGAGCCACGCATTACAGGAGGGAGTAAAATGAAAGACGTATTAAAAAGGATTGGCGCAGCAGGCATAGTTCCTGTAGTTAAAATAGACAATCCGAAAGATGCGGTGCCGGTTGCACAAGCCCTGCTCGACGGAGGGTTGCCGGTAGTGGAGATAACTTTCAGAACGGTTCATGCAAAAGAGTCCATAAACAGAATAACCAGGGAGCTTCCGGATGTGCTCACCGGTGCGGGAACCGTTCTTAATACGGAACAGGTGGATGCCGCGGTTGAAGCCGGTGCGAAATTCATAGTAAGCCCCGGATTTAACCAGGATGTGGTGAAGTATTGCATTGATCGTGATATTACAATAATACCCGGTTGTGTAACTCCGTCCGACATAGAAAGGGCAATGGCTTTTGGCATAGACACTGTAAAGTTCTTTCCGGCTGAAGCTTATGGCGGTGTGAAAACAATAAAAGCTTTGTCTGCTCCTTATCCCAATATAAAATTCATACCTACCGGAGGCATCGATCCGTCCAATCTCAATACATATCTTTCTTTTGACAAGGTACTGGCCTGTGGGGGAAGCTGGATGGTTAAGGATGAAATCATCAGGAGCGGGGATTTTGAAAGGATAAAAGTCCTCACAAAGCAGGCAGTGAACCTGATGCTGGGTTTTGATATCAGCCATGTGGGAATGAACATGCAAAGCGCAGAGGAAGCAAGAGATGCAGCCGGTTTGTTTGAGCAGGCTTTCGGCCTGGAAATACAGGAGCATGATAATTGCTTGTTTGCATCTTCTTATGTCGAGATAATGAAGATACCTTTCAGAGGCAGGTATGGTCATATTGCCATCGGCACAAACTCAGTGGAAAGGGCGGTAAGTTATCTCAGGTATAAAGGGACGGAATTTGATGAAGAGACTGCCGAATATGATGAAAAAGGAAAGCTGCAGTCAATATACCTAAAAAAACATGCGGGTGGTTTTGCGATACACCTGCTGCAGAAGAAGTGAGGGATATTATGGCAAGAGTGATAACATTCGGAGAGATAATGTTAAGGCTGGCTCCGGAAGGATATTTGAGGTTTGTACAGGCGGACAGGTTTGAAGCCACCTATGGCGGAGGTGAAGCCAATGTGGCGGTTTCCCTGGCGAATTTCGGAGTGGATGTCGGATTTGTAACCAAATTGCCTGCCCATGAGTTGGGACAGGCAGCGATAAATTCCCTGCGCAGGTTTGGAGTGGACACTTCCCGGATAGTGCGGGGAGGGGAAAGGATTGGCATATATTTCATAGAAAAAGGTGCGTCCCAAAGGCCTTCCAAGGTGATTTACGACCGGGCGGCTTCCTCCATCGCAACAGCCCGGAGGGATGAGTTTGATTGGGAGGCGATACTGGACGGGGCTGAATGGTTCCATTTTACAGGCATAACTCCAGCCCTGGGACAAAATGTGGCAGAAATATGCATGGATGCATGCAGGGCTGCAAAGGCAAAGGGAATCACCGTAAGCTGTGATCTCAATTACCGGAAGAAGCTGTGGACTACTGAACAGGCCGGCAGGACCATGTCGGAGCTCATGAAATATGTGGATGTATGCATTGCCAATGAGGAGGATGCGGAAAAGGTATTCGGCATTCGCGCTAAAGACACGGATATTTCAGGTGGAAAGCTAAGCCATGAGGGGTATAAGGATGTGGCAAAGAGACTGGCTGATACTTTTGATCTTGCCAGGGTAGCCATCACGTTGAGAGGCTCGATATCCGCCAGCGACAATAACTGGGCAGGAATGCTTTATGACGGAAGGGAATATTACTTCTCCAGAACCTACCCGGTGCATATAGTTGACAGGGTCGGTGGAGGTGACAGCTTTGGCGCCGGCCTCATATATGGTTTTCTCAACGGAATGTCATCCAAGGAAACACTGGAGTTTGCTGTGGCTGCCAGCTGCCTGAAGCATTCCATTGAAGGGGATTTCAACCACGTGTCGGTGGATGAAGTTAAGGCTCTGGCAGAGGGCGACGCTTCAGGACGCGTGCAGCGGTAGCAATGAAAGGGTAGTGCTTTAGCTGCAATGTAATGCAAAAAACGTTTTTGCAAATATCTAACTATTTAGAATGAATTCAGCTGATAATAGATGGATGCATTGACTGTGCAGAAAGGATTTACCACCCTCCTTTAGGAACAGCAATCATCCATTCAATTAGCTGAATTCATACCGGTTTTATGTGGAAAAAAGCGAATTGACTTAACTGCTGTGCTCAAGGGAGTCGCTTATACCTGTACCTGTTTGGAGTAATTCCGAATTCCTTTTTAAAGCTTCTTATAAAGCTGCTGGAATCGTAGAACCCGGATTGTATGGCAACCTGCTTGATGGAAAGTTCCCTGTCAGCCAGGAGAGATTTGGCATAAGAAAGCCTGTTGAGCAGAATGTACTGCTTTGGGCTGTAGCCGGTAAGGTCTTTAAAGGAATGAGTCAGGTAATATACGCTGATATAAAACCGGTCTGCCAGATCAGAGATTTTCAGATCATCCCTGAAATGCCGGTCTATATATTGCCGGACTGCATATACCTCCGTCTTGATGGTCTTGTCCGGCATGGGGAATACATGCCTGCCGGTTCTGTACAAATGCACCAGCAACTCTTTTATCTGGCAAACTATCATATCTTCACTGAAAGAATCCCTGTTTTGGTATTCATGCCTGATACGTTTCATGATGTTCTCGGTATTTTCCGGGGCATCCACATAGTGTACAAAATTATCCGGCCTGTTCTTGAAAATTGAAATCAATTCTTTGTCACTTATATGCCTATCCAGTTTATCGGAAGACAAGATGACAAAATAGCGCTGATATTCCTGGGACAGAATCTTAATTGAATGTTCTTCAAGATTGCTGATGAAAATCAGTTTATTTTCCGGAACAACATAACTCTTTTTGCCAACTGTGAGGTTTATGGTACCTTTTTTTATAAATATCATTTCGTAGGACATGTGAGCGTGTTGAGTATATGGAACCAGACTGTCATTGTACCTGCATTCCAGCACGATGAAATTGTTGGTTGTATCTGGCATACAGCACCCCATAAAAGCAAATTTTGCATACTTATAAGCAAATGGATGATACTCTTGCGGTGTACAAAATTATATCATAATTACAGCAAAAGTGAACCATAAACAAAACCTTGTAAAAAGTGAGGTATTAAAGTGAACACAAAAAAGTTTGCCTTTAAATCCATTGAGGATTTAAAATGCGCAATGAAAGATTTACAGGTACAATTACCGCTTGCTGACAATATTATTGATACTCTGTCCAAAGATATATTTGTAAAGGGAAAAAGGATCGCCAACAGGATTTCCGTTCAACCGATGGAAGGAGCTGACGGAAAGGCCGACGGCACTCCGGATGAGCTTACAATACGCAGGTATGAAAGGTTTTCCAAAGGAGGAGCCGGACTGATCTGGTTTGAAGCTGTTGCCGTGCAGCATGAGGGGAGGGCAAATCCCCGACAGCTTATGCTCAATGAGAAAAATTCCGATGTTTTCAAAATGATAATTGACAATATCAAAGAGACCTGTATTAAAGCCAATGGATTTGAGCCTGTCGTCATAATGCAGCTGACCCATTCCGGGCGTTACTCAAGGCCAATGGGCAAGCCTGAACCCATAATTGCGTACAATAATGCCCTGTTTGAAAAGGACAATCCAATAAGCAAGGACAGGATAATAAGCGACGATGAGCTAAAAAAGCTGGAAGAGAGGATGGGAAAAGTCGCAGGAATAGCAGAAAAGGCAGGGTTTGACGGAATAGATATAAAAGCGTGCCATGGGTATCTGAACAATGAGCTGATGTCCGCATATTACCGGGAGGGAGCATATGGCGGTTGTTTCGAAAACAGAGTGAGGTTCTTCCTGAACAGCATTGCCAGTGCAATATCCAATACATCCGGGAACTTCATCGTTACGTCCAGAATGAATGTATATGACGGGTTTCCATACCCCTTTGGCTTTGGAGTGAACGAAAAGGACGGCATGAAGCCGGACTTGACGGAGCCCATAAAGCTAATTGAGATTCTTCATAGCAAGTTAGGCATGGAGATGATCGACATAACCGCCGGGGACCCTTATGTCAATCCCCATGTGAATCGCCCGGCTGATGTAACGGCATATGAATGCGAGCATCCGCTGAAAGGAGTGGAGAGGCTTGTAAATTGTGCAAGAGCCGTACAGCAGACATTTGAAGATCTGGTGGTGGTGGGTTCCGGGCTTTCATATCTCAGGCAGTTTTCAGCCAATCTTGCGGCAGGAGGCATAGAAAGCGGATATTTTACCATTGCGGGATTTGGAAGGCTGTCTTTTGCGTATCCCGGTTTTGCCAATGACTTGCTGAAAAAGGGTTGCCTGGATCCCCAAAAGTGCTGCATAACATGCGGTAAATGCACCCAGCTGATGAGGACCACCGGAAAAGCAGGCTGTGCGGTAAGAGACAGGATATATGCCGAAATTTACAACCAGGCTAAAATGAGTTCTGCGCCTTTGCAGACGGTAGGTTCTGCAAATCCATAGGTATTTTCCTTAGATATGAATGAGTTCATTATTCAGGGCTGTGCCGGCTAATTGGAGATGGGAGACAGCATTGTGAAGAGTTGCCAGAGATGCCCGGTGCAGGAAGGATAAGGCAAACCAATGTTTTTATGGCATTAAGCGGGTATTGCATGCTATAAAGGACATAGAAAGGACGGGGTGTTCCATGTGCGATAAGGTTGCAGTAGTTACGGGTTCAAGGCGCGGCATTGGGCTGGGTATCGCCAAAGAACTGGCGCGGAACGGATACTCTGTGGTAATGTCGGCCACTGTGGATGCTGAACAGGCATCTGATTTGACGAAAAGCCTAAGGGAAGATGGGTTGGCCGTTGAGTATATCCAATGCGACATCTCTGAAAGGCAGCATAGGGACAACTTGTTCTCAAAAGTCATGGAGAAGTACAACCGCATTGATGTTCTGGTGAATAATGCGGGGGTTGCGCCGAAAAGGCGGGAAGATATCCTGATAGCATCGGAAGAGGATTTTGACCGCCTGATGGCGATAAATTTAAAAGGAACGTTTTTTATGACCCAGATGGCTGCAAAACTTATGATAGAAACGCTGAGAAAAGGGATGGAGGATTACAGCCCCCGTATTGTCAACATCGGTTCCATTTCGGCTTATACTTCGTCTCCGGAAAGAAGCGGCTATTGTATTTCAAAAGCGGGTGTTTCCATGATCACCCAGTTATTTGCACACAGGCTGTCTGAGTATGGCATTCCCGTGTTTGAAATAAGACCCGGGATAATACTGACAGATATGACGGCAGTTGTGAAAGATAAGTATGAAAAACTGATTGCAGAAGGGATTACTCCGATAAAACGATTTGGAACGCCGGAAGATGTGGCAAAGTGTGTTATGGCCGCATGTTCGGGATTGCTGGATTTTGCCACAGGCCAGGTAATAAATGCGGATGGCGGGTTTCATATAAGAAGGTTGTAGGGAGATCATGATGAAAAATATTAAAATTGCGTCACAGAACATTTCAATTTTATCTGTTGACACCGTGGTTGTCGGCTCAGGATGCGCCGGGCTTAATGCGGCAGATACTTTGTATGATCTGGGGAAGAGAGACATAGCTCTCATAACCGAAGGCATCAACATGGGAACATCGCGAAATACAGGCAGTGATAAACAGACATACTATAAACTTTCTTTAGCGTCCGACTGCCGGGACAGCATATATGATCTGGCCAAAGACCTTTTTGACGGTGGAGGCGTCAACGGAGATACGGCTTTGGCGGAAGCCGCAGGCTCCGTCCGGGCGTTCATGAAGCTGGTGAACATGGGAGTGCCTTTCCCCACGAATATTTACGGAGAGTATGTCGGTTATAAAACTGATCATGATACCAGGCAGAGGGCTACATCCTGCGGACCCTTGACCTCGAAGATAATGACTGAAAAGCTGGAGCAGTCAGTGAAATCAAAAGGTATAAGAATATATGATCATATGCTGGTTGTAAATTACATTGTCAGGGATAATACAATAAAAGGCATCATTGCAATAGATAAAGACAGGCTTTCTGAAACGGACATGGGACTTACCGTGTTCAGCGTAAATTATGCCGTTGTTGCAACCGGAGGTCCGGCAGGGGTATATTACAATACGGTTTATCCGGTAAGTCAGACGGGAATGAGCGGTATCCTCATGGAAGCGGGAGCAAAGGCAACAAACCTGAATGAATGGCAGTACGGAATCGCTTCTGTAAAGTTCCGCTGGAATGTTTCGGGAACATACCAACAGGTATTACCCAGGTATGTGTCAGTTGACAAGGATGGAAACGAACGGGAGTTTCTGCCGGAATACTTCGACACTCCGGCACAGGCTTTGGACATGGTATTCCTAAAGGGATACCAATGGCCTTTCGATGTAAGAAAAATTGATGGCTCTTCCATAATCGACATCATAATACACCATGAAATCCATGATAAGAAAAACAGGGTTTTTATGGATTTCAGAAAAGATCCTGCAGGATTGGAAAACGGATTCGAAACCCTCAGTGATACGGCGGTACAATACCTGAAAAATTCCCATGCCCTTGTCAGCAAACCAATAAAGCGACTGGAGATAATGAACAAAAAGGCCATAGAACTGTATGCAGACCACGGGATTGACCTTTATAATGAAATGCTTGAAGTCTCGATTTGCGCCCAGCACAACAACGGTGGCATATCTGTTGACATAAACTGGGAAAGCAGTGTTAAAGGCCTGTATGTTGCCGGTGAAGCGGCCGGTACCTTTGGAATATACAGGCCGGGGGGCTCCGCTTTGAATTCCACGCAGGTAGGGTCCATGAGAGCGGCAGAGCATATTGCCAGACAGCCTTACAAGAAACTGATGTCTCCGGATGATTTTGCAGAGGCTTTCAAAGGTTATCTGTCAGAGTTTGTCAGCAGGTTGGAGCAACTGGTTGACAAGGATAAACGCCCATCCGGAATTGTGAACAAAAAAATCGGCATGCAGAAAAGGATGAGCGAAATTGCGGCTCATATAAGAAATATTGAAGAAATTGCAAAATATATCCCTGAACTGGAAAGGGAAATATCTGTTTTCTATCAGGAGAATTCTGTTGGGAATTGCCGGCAGATACCTGAGGCATTGAGGCTCAGAGACATCATGATATTGCAGATGGCAATACTTTCTGCCATGAAGACCTGCGGAGAGGCAGCGGGGAGCAGGGGTTCAGCTCTGGTATTGGACAGAGAAGGCAGGCCTGTGCACGACAAAATTCCATATATCCGTTATAAGGCCGGTGTTGAAGGATTTAAAGACAGGCTCACGGTAACCGTCCTGAATGGAAACAGGGCAAGTTCTGCAATGGAGAAAGTAAGGCCTTTGATCAAGACAAGGGATTGGTTTGAAAACATCTGGAAGGAATATCCCGGAACAATATAGTTGTATATGGGATGGCCCTATACACAAGGAAATGTGTTCCGAAATCCCGCGGCAGATATGGGGGAAGTCCATATCTGTTGCGGGATATTTTTCTTTCAACTGATGGATATTTATGTTGCTTTACGAAAAATTTTCTCTTCAGGATTAAACTGAGTAGATATTTACATAAATTTGATTTATAATAATAGTATGATTTGCAATGCTTAAAAGGTTTATATGATGAAATGCCAAAAAATGCTTATATACCGATTTAACGCCTTTCGAGCTATAATTTGGGAATAATTTGCGTATTAATTCAGCAAGTATGGATACATCAGCAATCATCCGTTCAACTGGCTGAATTCAAACCAATGATTATTTGTGCTGCATTGCGGTAATACCACTGGCTTTTTAACATATCTGAGGAAATGAGAAAGATTCAAATATAAAAAGGAGAATAGTGCCATGGATCACAGGCAAAGAGCTAAAGAACTGGTAGCCAAGATGACACTGGCTGAAAAATGTGCCCAAATGAGGTATGATGCTCCGGCCATTGAGAGATTGGGTGTAAAAGCGTATAACTGGTGGAATGAATGCTTGCACGGAGTAGGCAGATCAGGTACGGCAACGGTTTTTCCCCAGGCGATAGGGATGGCGGCAAGTTTCAACACGGATTTGGTATATGAGGTGGCTACGGCCATATCGGATGAAGCAAGGGCAAAATACAACGAGTACAAGAAGTTTGGCAGTACATTGATATATCAGGGACTTACTTTCTGGTCACCCAATATTAATATCTTCCGTGACCCGAGGTGGGGAAGAGGCCATGAGACCTATGGAGAAGATCCGCTTCTTACGGGGAAAATGGGTGTTGCGTTTGTAAAGGGGCT
>ENA-UPSB01000277-UPSB01000277.1-bioreactor-metagenome-genome-assembly--contig:-NODE-277-length-91427-cov-34.814090_pt1 | contig 91427 bp, 91 predicted proteins | sample MGYA00238182_ERZ773286 | MGnify/ENA primary metagenome ERZ773286 (study PRJEB29026, sample SAMN07631240) | bioreactor metagenome | isolation source: Switchgrass digestor | place: USA: Dartmouth... | reverse complement strand
ATTTTCAGGATTCTTATTTTCCGAAATCTCATGATTTTATTTTACCACTTACAACTTTCTGTAGGTATCTACTAAAGTAAAAGTTATAAGTTCCTCTATAGGTTTACTATATCTGCCTATAATCTCTTCATTTTCTCTTCTAAATCTTTCTAAATCTCTTAATTTAGCTAATTGCCACTGTTCAAACTTAAATCCAACCTTTAATTCTTCCTCTTTGTGTCTTTCGAGGTTTCTTTTCATGGACCTAATCAATTCTAATTCCATTTCTTCATATATCTTTCGTATATCATATGCTTTATCTTTTTCATTATTCTTATTCTTCATCTTCTACCACTTCTTTGCTTTTATCATCTCCTTTAATATTTAATCCATCTATACTTGCAGCAGGTTCATCTAGTACATAATCACCTTGTCTAATCCTTTTAACTTCTAGTTTCTTTTCTTCTTCGGTCCAGGTATCTCCATATAATTCTTCAATACACTGTTCTAAACTCATTATTCCATAGGATTTTGCTTTGCCTACTACTTCAACAACAGTTCCGAAATCAGGGCTTGCATATTCTCCAAAGGTAACTGATACCTCATAATCCTTTGGAACTCTTTTCTTCATGTTGTCATATACTTTTAATGTTGTATCCACCAGCATAGGTATAACTTTATATAAGGTGTCGATTATTTTCCCCCTAGTATATAAAGTTGTCTTTTCTTTTTCTCTTTGGGCTTCTGCATTGTCTGTCTTTTTAAGGTCTATTCCCAAAGTACTAGGAGATATAATCCCTTGCAAACACATATCCAAAGCATTAGCATATGATTCAACGAAAGCCTCATAGTTTATATCTGCTTGTATCTGATCTATCTGATATTTTGCATCTTCTGCTCTTGGACTGCCAACTTTTATGAATTGATTATCAAATGGATTAGGCCTCATTATTGCTCCAGACTTTGGATCTTTAGGTACTAAATCCTCTGGAATATAGTTCTTTACCCTTCCTGCTCTTATAGCATCTATCCATTGGGATATTACTTCATCAAGTGCATCAAAAGTATCGCTTTTTCTTTCAAAAATAGAAGCTCCTCTATTTTCAAATTTGGCTGACTTAAAAAATTTCATTGGTACAGCCATTAAAAAATCACCTGTAAACGTTACTTTCCCCAGGTAACTAATTTCAGGAACTTTTGTTAAAGGAACTTCTTTGTCATTTCTATCATATAGCTTATAATCTATATATCCTTTTCCATAGATTTCTTCTAGTTTATATGTTTCTTTCTCATATGTGTAATAGCTTATAAATACTATTTCTTGTAGCCTTCCACGTTTATATCTATATTTAACATCTGTCCCTGAATAAAACTCTAATATTGGATACTGCGTTAATTCTGTATCTACGCTTAATTTAAAAACTCCATCTCCATCAACTAAAGTTTTCTGTATTGCTTCTTGTAATAGCTCTTGAAATCTATTATCTTCTGCTGTTTCGTTCCATATTTTTTGACTCTCTTTATCTTCTACAGTTATATTATCTAAATCAGATATTACTATATCGGTCAGCTTATCTACTATTTGAGCTGGTAATCCACTATGAATCTTTCGAATACTTGAATCTGCACTAGGAACTGCTGCCCAAAATCTACTTCTGCCAACATCATCTATTGCAGCTTGTTTAAAGAACTGGTCCAGTTCTGAAGGATCTCCTCTATACCAGACCCTATTTCTTAGTACAGTTCCTGCATGGGATAATGGCTCTTTAATAGATATTTGTTGGTCCTGTGCTGGCTGTATGTTGAGTAATTTTGCTGCCATTCTTTTTATCACCTCTCTTAGCCCCATGGTTTAACCTCCTATGCTTTTATTGGTTTAAGCATTTAATTTTATTACTTAAAACACTTAATTCTAACATCTTTATAAGAAGCCTTCCTGTTGCATTTTCTATTTCCCTCTTAACATCTTCTCCATTCTCCTCTTTTTCATCCAATACTATCATTTCATCCATTATGTCAGCACACTCTCTAAATAAATCTCTAGCTTTAATCAAATTTTTATTTTTCATTGTTATCCTCCTATTCCTATCATAGTTCTAAATGGCATCCATCCATACTGTGATGCGTTAATAGTGTGGTCGTTCCGATCTTCAGGCTCATACTTGTCCTCTTTCCATGAGTAACTTTCTAACTCTCTAATATGATTAACACAATGGTCTAACACTATATAATCAGCTTCCGGCTTAGTCTCATTAACATTAATCCAGCCTAGCATTAGATGTATTCTATCTATTACTTGCACCTTCTTGTATGAATTTAAGAAATTATAAATGCTTCCATGCTGCCTTTTATATTTCTTTAGCTCTGTTATTGTAGCCTGGTCCGCATTGTCTATGAATACATCCCTGGCAAAGCCCCACTTTTTCCTATTCCTCTCTAGAAAAGTTATAAGCCTTGCAGGAATATCGCTAGGAGCTAATGGAATTTCTAGATTAGCATTGTTGTATACTTCTTCATCCAGGATAATCAATTGACCTTTACTTGTAATACCTTGGAATATAAATGCTATCGTATCAGGACTTTCTTGTGAGTACGCAGTATCTACACCACATGAGAATATTTCAAATTTGAGAGGATCATCTTTATCAGCCATTTTTTTCTTTAGCCAATCAATGGACCTTACATTGTTCTTCCTTGAGAAATTCGGAAATACTAACCCTGTAGCCCTACCTCTAAGCCCTTGAATCTTATTCTTGTATAACTTTGTGCCCTTAGGAACATTGGTTATTATCTGCTCTAGTTTTTCTTTGGTTAAACCCAAATTATGCTCAAAAGAAAAAAACCAGTGTGTCCAACCTGGTTTTGGCTCTTCGTCTAGCATATTATTCAATTCTTCTGGAGCATCGTCTTTGTATTCAGGCAGTGGTCTGCTGTGGTTTATATACTCTTTATAGATTGGCAAACTTGGATCGTCAGGGTTAAGAGTGGCTAACAAATAATCACATCTCATGGAGATTTCCCTAACATAATCCATGTCAGCTATGTTAATCTCATCTATATAGACACATCCGTATTGGCCACCTAGAGCTTTTTTCCACCTAGACTTATTGTCGTAACCTAATACATAAATAATTTTAGTTCCATTTGATGTTTTATAAATTATATGCGGTAATGAATGTTCGCCTTTACCACTGGCATTGTACTCAACTAATCCATCTCTACTGGTTTTTTTATCACCAAATATATCTATAATCCCTAGGTCCTTATTAATAATATTCTTTTCTATGGTCCCCAAGTCAAGGCCTGATAGAACATGCAACTTCTTAGGGCTGTCGGCAACCTTGAGCATGAACTTAACTATGCCTACAGTAGTTTTCCCACTGAATGTAGTTCCTTCCATGAACTCCACAGGCGCATCATGCTTAAGGAAAGCCTTGTACTTATCCGATAATAAAATTTGTTCTGTCATGCTATCAATCTTCCTTGAGCTGTTTCAAAATCGAATCCAACTTGGCTTTTGTTTCTGTTCTGTCGTCTACATCCAGCTTATCTGTAAATAAAGCATATCTCTTTCCTAGGAGCTCAGCAGCCTTTATTCTTTCCTTTGCAGACAACTGTTTTTTTATTACCCTTGCCCTGCTCTCATAATCTCCTATACCTTCTACTACTACAACTTCTTCCTCTATTTCTCCTCTCATTGCAGCAGTAAGATGTTTAAGGACCTCGTCCGCTTTTGCTATTCTTTTATCTTCCATCTCTTTCAATTTATTATCAATGTAATTTTTGATGTTAGGTTTTGTTAGGTTTTCAGCTCCAATAAACCTTGCTGTTTTCGCACTGTATCCCGCTCTAATAGCCGCCTCAGTTGCATTCCCGGTTTCAATATAATAATCACAAAATCTCTTCTGCTTTTCTGTTAGCTTCACATCACCTCACCTGCCCTAGTCGGTTATTTTATATTTTGTTATTATGCATGAAAATAGACATCCGAAAGGATGTCTTAAAAATTTAATTCAAATGTAATATCTTCACCAATAGTTTTATAGTTTTCATCACGTGGTGCTGATATTATATACTTAAAACTTGATATTTTACTTGCCTCTGAATCTAGCAAGAAGTATACATTACCTTCTTTAATTACTTCCCCCATGTAGTCTCCTCCAACATCATCTGATAAGAATATAGCAGCATCTTTTTGTTCTTTGGTATTAGTTACTATAATCCCCTGATCTGGATAAATTGCATTTGTATTCTTGCTTTCATTCTCTACTTCGATATATAGTGTTACTACTGTAACTTTGTCTTTATTATCAAATAAATATTTTATATCCTCATTTGGTTCCACTTCTGCAACTTGCATTTTTTTGACTTTTACTCTAAATGGTCCTGATTTTTTCTCAACATTTACATTTTCATTTCTTTTATATATAGTTATTTTACCAATTTCTGTTTCTTGTACTTCAATACCTTTATTTCCTGTTTCTTTATTATTTTCTGTAGCTTTATCATTGATACTTGCCGTTCTTGTATCTTGATCCCAACCTACTTCCTTACCTAACATTTCAGCTACTGCTCTTAAAGGTACATAAGTTGTTCCATTATACAGTATATTATCTGCCTCTACTTTCTTGCCATTAACAGTGATATTAACTGAATTAAATACTACTTCAATAGTCTTTTTAATACTTTCGGAATAAGCAACAGTACTCATTAGTATTACTGTTACTATTACTCCAAGAATAAAGCCTTTTAATTGCTTTTTCATATTATATCCCCCTTCCTTTTTTATAAATCTTCTCCACGAAAGGAGGAATTCCTGCATCAATCGTTCGCCTTATTTCGACATTATCCCCACTTTATCTGTCTTATTCTTCTGCCTATTCTCTTGTATGCATCATGCATCATTAATCGTTCTGGATTATCTCCTAGTTCTATGCCTTTGTTCTCTCTCTTCTTTTTCTTTTGTTGTTTTCTCCCAATCTGCATCAGTTTTTTATATATATCTGGAACATTCTTCTTCAAATAATCTCCTATATTCATACTATCACCTCAATTCCACATCAATATATGGCATAGGCAGCAGGACTCGAACCTGCATCTTCGGTTTTGGAGACCGACATTCTACCAATTGAACTATGCCTATATATTTTGAACATAAAAAATCTCACCCTTTTCCCAGGTGAGATTTGATAAATCCTTATTCACTTTTCTTATCTTACATTCTAAATATATCATGCAATATAATGCTATGTTAAGGACATAAAACGGACATCATTCTAATACTTCTTCTATTACTTCCTCGCCATATAACCCAACTGCTAATTTCCCTATTGCATCAGACCTAATCCTTCTACAATGCCTTTCACTATATTTTACTTCATATGCTATCTGCCACCATTGCCTACCTTTTATGTAGTACATTTCAATTATTTCCCTTTCTACATCATTAAGCCCTTTTATTAATCTATCCAGGATATCTAATTTATTTTGCAGTCTCTCTTTTCTTTTTTTAAGCAATTCTTCTTTTCCGATACTCCTTATAACTGTATCTTCTGTTTGACTATGAAATTTATTTGTTTCACAAACACCTGCTGCGTCATAAGCAATTGCTGTCAAACCATCTTCTTCTTTTAATTCTTCTAATTGCTTGTCTGTTATTTCTATATTAATTTTTAACATATTGTAATTGTATAGTAATTTCTCTACGCTTTTATAATACTTATCTTTTATCTTCATACTATTCCTCCCAAACTACACCATAGACATGGTATTTTTCTTCAAATGCTTTAGGACCAATGGTGTGACATTCTGTATGATGTTTTCTACATAAACACATCTTCCTGTATTGGCTGTCATCTACCTTTGCCCTGTCTCTTCCCATGCCTATCATGTCAACATGGTGAACCTCTCCATCAGCTCCACATACACAGCAGACACCATGTTTTAGGCACGCTGCCAAGTACCGCTCTATGTCGTCTACCCTCTTAAGCGGATGCTCACTCATGGGCACCCCATTCTCAAAAGCAAAGTTAATAAGAAAGTCTATAAATTCACTTGCTAGCTCGCTGCTACAATTACTAAGAGAAAAATCATCCCACTGGCTTCCCCGAATAAATTCCGATTTGAGAATTTCCTTCATGCTTTCTAGGCTATCCCCATAATAATTAGCAATATCTCTAATAAAAGCATATATCTTCTTCCTCTGGCTTTCTGTTATTTGCGATAGTCTTTCCTTCTGCTTTTCTTCGTCCACAAGTATTTCAACCTCTACAGGTTTATCGATAAAGTTATATATATCTTTCAACACAGCAATTGTCTGCTCGTCTGGTATCGCCAATATAAGTTTTGCGCCTTTCTTCAGCGTTGTGATTTTCTCTATTTCACACTTAAACCTCACATTATCCCCTCCCTACAAAAATAGAAAAAGGCACCCCAACAACGTTTTTGCGCTGTCGAAGTGCCTCCGGTTTTCCGGTCAGCTTATCCTAGTGTCATTTGCTTAACACAATCCCTTTTGTCCCATTCGGTGCAGTATAAAATATATCTATTCTCATTCCTTCTGCATCTGCGAATCTTTTTTCAAGATTATACACAGCTTTTGCGCTCTCAAAGTTCCATATTTTCCTTTCCCTCGTCCAGTCAAGCCCCTCTATTTCAACCGTCCAATAATACTTTTGACCGCCTGTCTTATCTAAGAATTTTAAAAAAGTATCAAGATCGGTTTTCATCATCGCTATTCCCCTCCTTAACTCGTTCTACTGTAATTTCCTCTTTGAATCGTCTGGTAATTATAATTGTATTAATATTATCTAGCACTTCTTCAGGTAGATTAATCTTGACTGTTTTTTCTTCGGGTAAATAATCAAATTGAATAATATTATCATTCATTTTTTTAGCCCTCCTTATAAAAAGTTTTACAATTTAAGTTTCTCCGTCGCCCGCTCAATCATCACCGGCAGGCCATCTTGGACCTTTATGGTGACCTCGCCGTACCCCAGCCGCCGGATGAATTCCAGCAGCCGCTTTTCTTTTTCATGCAGCTTGTCCCTATTCTCCACCATGTACGATGCTTTTTCCTCCATCTAACCCCTCCATTCTTCTTTTCCCCTATGCGGACAATCAGGACTACTGATTATATCCCTGCTTGTCAGCACTGTTGGACTATTGTTATACCAGCAAAATATATGGCCATTAATAATTTTTCTATACTTACAAGTCCAGCACGTATTGCAATTTTCCCATTCCTTCTTAGTCATCCCAGTCCCTCCTAAAACGCCTTTCCGTGCTTATATTCTCTTTTGCGATTCTTCTCCATCTTCTGCTCAATTTCTGATTCTAGGTCTATCCCTATCCCTCCGCATAGGTCAGCCAATCTAATCGCCACATCTGCAAGCTCTTCTGCAATTTCAATTCTATTTTCTTTGCCTCTTAATGCCTTACATAATTCCTTTTGTAACTCTGCCATCTCTTCAAATACCATACAAATTTGGGCTTCTGCTCCCCATTTATCTAATGCTTGTTTGTAAACCTCTCTTTCATCCATACAATTTTTCTCCTTTCTTGTATTCTTCGACTGCTCTATATCTAGCACTTTCAATCATTTCTCTGAGCTGCTTTAATTCCTTCTTAGACATGTTTTTAAATATAGTGACATTATTCATACCGGTCATCTTTTGTATCCCTTGTATATATTCTTTTCATGTAGGTTCTAGATGTTGATTAACTCCCCAGGTCATCTATCAAGAAACCTCCTTCACCATCAATCTTTCTAAGTCCCAGTTTAGAAAGCTCTCACGATAGTTCACGCCTTCAAATGTTGTAAATTTATCTGTTTTATATATGACCGTCCCTACAAACAGTTTGTCGCTTCTCTTTTTATGATCGGCAGGTATAAAGATCCTGTACTTTTTACCTATCTCAAGATTCATTAACTCTCCCCCTTAACAACGCCTTTACCATGGAAACTCTTGTATAAAATCTTGTCCCATAAGCTCTCTCAAGCTCTCTTTCATGAATAGTGGTATTCCTGCTCTTTCGCAAGCCTTTTTTATTTCTAATATCCATTCTCTTTCTGGAATTACTTTATTTTTCCTATTTCCAGTTTCGGCCCCAATGATTATCCAATCTATACTGGAGAAATATCCATCATTTTCTTTAATTCTAATTTTGTCTAGTATTGGCTCTATGCTTATAAATGTATTAAAATATTTCTCCACATTTACTCTTTGTTGCATGAATGAATACAGAGCTTGATTAAAGCTACATTCATTTGTAGTGGTTGCTCCATACCAAAGGTTGTCAGCGTTTTCTTCGATTTTTTCATACCTTCTTGGATTCTTAGTAAGAAATAAGTATCTATGTTGTGGTGCTTTTTCACATACTTCAAATACTGCTTTTATCCATTCATCAGGGACCCAATCTCCGAATAAATCTGCCATACTACACACAAATATATTTTGTGGCTTCTTAACCTTTTGTGGCTCGTCAAGCCTATATTTATGGAATGTAGGCTCGAATCCATAAGGATATGGGTCATAATGGTAATTATATTCACCTTCTCTTATAATCCGTTCATCATACATTGGCAATTTAATTACATGTAAATGTTTATTTTTAGTTACCTCTTTTTCAATTTTTGTATCTCTTATATATCCTACATTTGGAATACAATATGCAGATGGGTTTATCCCATCTCCAGTTCTCCTAGTAAATCTATTTGCTATTTTTCTCGCATAGCAATATTCACACCCATGTAAACAGCCTGTAACTGGATTCCAGCTCATATCGCACCAATCTATTTTGGTTTTTTGCATTTTTTAACACCCCTTTGATTTCTTAATCTATCTCTGCTGGCCCTAATGTCTCACCTGTTTCTTCTGCCATCTTTAATTCTTCATACCACTCTCTTATATACTTTTCATCTATAAAAATCCTCACTGGCCTGAAATTTTCATCAGGTGGATTTCCCTTTATGTCTGATTTATCAATAACAACGGTATAATCGTTGTAAATGTAGCCTTTCAAACCATAAATCATACCCTATTCCTCCTTGCGTTCTTTCTTATATACACAATTAACGTATAAGCATTGACTGCTTGTTTAATACTTTCTTCTTTGGTCCTATAGTATATCTCTTTTAATTCTTCAGGACTGATTCTTTTTTTTGCTAGTTTTCTTCTAGCAGCTCTATTCATTTTTCTCCCCCCATATCTACCTGTATAAATATTTTCTCTAAATCTTTCTCAAGAGACTTTGTCTTTCTTGCTTGTATTCTTAAATTTAATTTTTCTGGTTCTTCTTTTTCAATTATCCTTATATATTTTTCTGCTAAATCTCTTGGTACTCTGTGTTCAAAGTATTTTAAATCTTTTTCCCAGCTCTCAAAAGTTATGAATCCTCTTTGTTCTACATGTTTTATATCATAGAATATATTAACAAGTTCTGTATTCCTCTTTTCCCCTGTAACTACGCAAATATCATTCATGCAATTGAATTCTTTACATCTCCTTATGTCATATTCTTTCACTGCTCTATCGTATTTTTGAACAATGTTTGGGCAATTATATCCTCTTCCTATTTTCTCTCTTTCTTCAATAAACTTCTTGTCCATTTCTCTTACAATTTTGTTTATTGATTCTTTGTCGTTGTATTGTTCATCTGTTTGTTCTAATACACAAAATTTTAATACGCTATTATTTATTGAGTTCTTAAAACTTATTGTTTTATCACATTTATAGCAACACCTTGCCCTACAAGGCATTACTATCATTCTTTTCCCTAAATAATAGAACCCTCCTATTATTCCAACTGTAAATTTTTCTAGTTTTGCAAATAGTCCACATGAAGTTTTAAACACCATTTTCATTAATTCTGATTGTTTTATACATAGTTCATCTATATCCCTTGACATGGTCTCATCCCCAAATATTCCTCCATTCTCTCTCTGAATTCCTGTACCGATATAGAATATTCTTTTGCAATGCACTCTTCGCATAAAGTATAACCTAATATTCTTCCGACTTTTTTGTCCCAGCTGTTTAATTCTTTATTGCATCTTTGACATACTTTCTCATTTTCTAATATATGATTATCTAATTCTTCTTGCATTTTATAAAGTTTTTGTAAATTCATTATTCTTCCTCCCAAGATTTAATTTTTATTAGATTCGCCATGATGCAATATTACAATGTCTTTTCAGTCAACTTTCTCCCTCCATCTTTTTTAACGTTTCTAAAATTTTATTTGTAGTCTTTTCCCCCACTCCTTTAGTGTTTTGTAATACTTGTACTAATTTAATTTTAAAATCTGCTCCTTCTGCTGATTCTGCTCCATCTTTAAAACCTTCTGAGTATATAGTTGCTAAAAAGTTCTCTATTTCCTGCCTGTCCATCTTCTTTACTTTCTTATATATCTTCCTGTTAATTAGATCCTCCTTCACTTTTATCCCCCTTTAATTCCGTATCCTTTTTACTTAATTACTTTCAATTCCATGTCTGGATATTTCAACCTGAATTGCTTAAATGTCCGTTTCCATTGCTCACTTTCATATCCCTTTACATCTATAACTTCCGCTCTGCCATCATTATGAAATACAATAAAATCTGCCTTGTAGGTTATAGCTCTATCTTTTGAATTCCCTTCGACTAATACAAATTCAGGCTGCCTGCAAAACCCTTTTATTTCCCCTGCCTTATGTAATGTTTTAAGTACGCTATAATAGTCTGCCTCCTTATTGCTATCGAAGCATATGCCATCTACCCATGCCTTTTTATTGTTATATTTGCTTTTCTTTTTTGATTTTTGCCTAGTTGTTTCATACCCTTGCCTTTCTAACCATTCCATGTATTGTTCTTCAGTCCATCTCAAAGTATCAGCCCCTTGCTAACCAGCTAAATGTTTCCATACCTGGCCCACCTGGTTTAAATCTATCTATTCTTTTATTTCGTTTAGGCTTTCCATGCAAATTCTCTAAATATTTCAGTAATACAATAGTCTCTTCCAGTTCTGATTTAAGTTTAAACTCCTGAACAGCACCTATTAATACCTCCTTACAACCACCATGAAAGTTGTTTAAAATGTTGTATAATTTTTTACGCTTATTTTCGTAAACCACCATCAAAGTTGTTTACCCCTTAATAACGACCCCTTAATTAGCTTTCTCCATAGTCTTCTTTTCTTCATATCCCAAAACCTCCTTAGCTTTAGCTATAGACTCTTCTGCACTAACGTTATAATCAAAATATATTTTTACTGCCTCACAAGCAATCTCATATACTTGCTTTTTAGTCAATCTTACTCACCTCTACACATACTATCCTACCTTGCGTTCTTGGTATTCTTTCTTAAAAGGCTTGTCCTTACTCCAAATATGGCCACAATACGTACATACAAATGCTCTATATGTTTTCCCTCTCAAACTAATTAATTTTACCTCTACCATTCTGCTATTACACTTATGACAAAATATCATTCTCCACCCTCCTATAAGGCTTTGTATAATCTATAGTTAAGCTCTTGACCTTGAAATTCAATTATATGCCCTTCGCACATCTCTAATATCCTGCTCCCTATGCCTTCATCAAATGCAAGTATATCTTCAGCTAAATATTCGCTTGAAACTATAATTGGAGCATTCTTAAAGTATCTATAATTGATTATTTCAAACATTGCTCTTTTATCTGCGTCATTTAAAACTTCATATCCAGATCTAGTCTTTAAAGTAGCATTTTTATATAGGTCATCAATAAGTAAAACTGTTGCAGTTTTGTACTTGTTTATCTCTCTAGCATAGCTTTCCTCATCCATGGCCACTTGTTTAATTCTTGTAATATCCTCTCTGTACTGCATATACCTTACTCCAATATTCTTTTTCATTAACTCATTAGCTATAGCTATGCTCAAGTGAGTTTTTCCTGCTCCTACTTGTCCGAGAAAAGCAATTGAATTGTTCCTTGAATTTTTTATGCTATCAAACTGCTTCACATAATCTATGGCCATAGCTTTTGCATTTGCAGTAATTTGATTTCTTGGCTTATAGTTTTCAAAGTTTCTCTGTAAAAATGCTTCTGTTATACCTGAAGCTTCAAGTATTCTTTTGTAAAGCTTAGCTTCCCTACATTGACAAGGCCTAGCTGAATTTGTTTCTTTGTCAATTAACCACTCTTTATCTTTGCATATTGAGCATTTATATTGAATTTTCTCCTCCGTTCCAGAGGAACTGGCTCTTATTAAATTTAAAATTCTTCCTGCTATTTCTTGGAGTTGGTCCATATTTATCCCCCTTTTTCCTTGCTTTCTGTTTATTCCACTCTTCCGCAAATATGGGTATAAAATAGCTAAAAGAATTTATTGTTAACCGTCCATTTCTAGCTTTGTTTTCTTCCGATGCTGTTTTCATAACCCTTATGATAAAGTCAGTATCTTTGTATTTCTCATAAGCCTCAACTATATCACCCAGATCTTTACTACTACACATAGGTCGTTTTCTTATTTGCAGGTAAACTCTCTCTATTTTCTGAACTGGGTTAACCTGTTTGGTAGGACCGGCACCTACCTGGGCGACAGGCTTTTGATCTTGTTTGATAGGGTCGGCACCTATCGGGGCGACAAGATCGTCCTGTTGTATGGAGTCGGCATCCATATCGGCGACAGGATCATTATTCCCAGTTTCAGACAGCTGGTTATTTATATTAGTAGTAGTAATAATATCTTTTTTTATATTTTCTTTAATATTTTCTTTAGAGCACCCTTCAACGTCAGTGTTTTCAATAGCTTGACCTTGGTCAACCCTTGTCCTTTTGTTCAAGGGTACCCTTGCCTGATTGTACAACCCTTGTCTTATATTTTCGTTCAACCCTTGAACATTCAGACAACCCTTGTCCCATTCATCAACCCTTGTGTTTATTTCATACTCTGCAGCCTTTCCTGGAGAATAGTTTTTTCTTTTAATAACTTTCCATTCTATTAACTGCTTCAATTGTTTAGACATATATGTTTCAGAACTATCACATGCTAACGCAAATTCTTTTAAAGTTATTTCATCTGATTTTTTCCCCCAGGAGTATGTTCTTCTGATAATAAAAAGACATATACTCATTTGCTTTCCGTTTAGCTTAGACATTGAAAGAGCCTCAAGTAATAAGTTTGCTACTCTTCCATATCCATCTTCTAGTTCAGCTTTTAATACTTCTTTATTTTCATTAGACATCTAGTCATCACCTACTTTGTGAGGCTAGGAGCATAGAGCTCCTAGCCTAAAATGGTATATTGTCCTATTCTTCAAATGGTGTTCCTTCATAAAATTTCTTTACTTCAGCTTCTACTTCACTACATATCTTGGCATAATCGGTCTTTTTAATTTCAGCAGTACCCTTGTACCCATATTTCTCTATTACCTGCTTTACAATATCTTGATTTCCATCTGCTATAGCAAAAATTCTTTTAGCTTGTGCTTTTGAAATAGTTCCATCTTGGTCTGTATATACTTTCTTTTGAGTAGATACTTGTTCTCCTTCTAGATCCATATCTTCAAGGTCTTGAGTAAATATATCTGAAAGGCTTCCTACTAATAGTGCTGCATCAACCAATGCTCTTTTCTTTGCCATTTTCAATACTGTATTATCAATACTAAATGGATCTTGATTGATGTATTTCTTTTCCTTTGTATTGCAACTCCCTAATCCTTCCGTTATGAGTATGTCACCTTTATATAATTTGCAACGGACCTGGTATTGGAAAAAACCTTCTTGGAAATCTCTTGTGCTGTCAACAATCTCGAATTCTGACCTTAGACCTAGCATCATTAAGATTTTTTCAGCTCCAGCTTTCAATAGCGTTGGCTTTTGTGTGCCTGGAATAACACCAAAGTCATGGTTTTGATGTAAAGTCTGTTGAATTACTTTCTGAAATTGAGTTATCTTCTGCATAGTTTGTTGAACCTGTTGAATTGAAATGTCATCTATGATAGAAATAGATTGGTTTTGATTCAATTCTTGAATATTAGCCATTTTAATCTCTCCCCTCAAGTCTACAAATTGCTCTTAAATTGCTTTGCTCGTTATAAAGCTTGTCCAGCTTAACATTTAAAATTGCTACTTCCTTTTCTAATTTCTCAGCTTCTATTTCTAAAGCTCTATATTCATTTGATTCATCTTTTCTACGTTGAAGTTCAGCTTGTCTCTTAGTATCATTTGAAAACTTTGGTTTCCCTTTTTCATCTACTTCACTAGAAATAAGATCTAATTCGTATAAACTCCAAAACTTCATTTTCTCCTGTAACATTTGGAAACTATTTTGTTTTTCTATTAAATTAAGTTTTAATTCCTCGATTTCAGATGGTAAGCTTAATAATCTTTCCTTAATGTTCATTTAATAATCCCCCTTTAAACTTGCATATTCAATTGCCAACTCCATCATTCTTTCCCTATTCTTCTTAAGCTCAGTCTTTGCCTCTTCAGCCTCTCTTATTAGCCTTTCTAACTCTGCATTTCTCTCTGCTATATATTTCATTTCTGTTTCCAGTTGTGATATTGTTTTATTTTTATAATTAATATAAATTGCAACAGCATCCATTTTCATATACCTCCTGATATGGTATAATTATTTTAGTGATATATTTAATTTGCTGGACCTTTTCAGACTGCCATCTGTGAGGTCCTTTCTTTATGTTTATATTTTTCTTTTTCAAGTTCGAACCTTTTGATAATATCCATAGCCTCTTTTTTAGCTTGTTCTGCTGCTCTTCTTACTCTTGCTTTCCTTCTTTTTTCTTCCTTTGACACTTTACTCTACCCCCTTTATCTTGAATAAACAACTGATAATGCAGCTCCTGCCATTTCGAGTACTTCTTTTGTTACTATATTCCACATGTTTTCTTCATTCTTCTCTATCACACCATCGCAGGCAATTTTAACCATATTATTTTTGATATCTTCTACATCACTTGATTCTTTCTGTAGAATTAGGACCGATTTAGCTAAATCATCTACATTAATTTCAGGTAATACTTTTTTACCTAATTCGCTTGATTGTCTTAAATGCTCATATCCTAACCATTTTGCTCCATACACTTCTACCATTCTGTATACTATGTCTTCGTGTGGAATAGTTCTGCCAGATTCATAGTCAACTAATGATCGGACACTAACATTAAGTAGTTCTGCTGCTTTTTCTTGTGTTAAATCTGCATTATTTCTAGCAATTCTGTATATATTTCTGCACCTTTTCTTCATTCAAAATCCCCCTTTTGCACGTTATAATAAAAGTAGTAGTGATTAAGCTGACTTTTTAAGATCTTTCATCTTCTCTTCTGCTTTCTCCCATTCCTCTTGCAAGCGAGAAAGCAATTCCTTAGCCTTACATGTAAAGCCAACAATTCTAATCTGTCTCATCCTTTCCTTTCCCTCCTCTCTCATTTCTATATCTTGCACATTTTGCATCCCAAGCTATTTCTCTTATCTTCTTATCAAGTTCCTTGACTTTCTCTAGTATTTTTTCTTCCTCATCAGCTGTAAATCCTAATGCTTCAGTGCTTTCGATTAGATCTGTCAAACTTTTTTCATAACCTGTTAAAGCTCTGTTGATTAAGCCCAGTTCGTCTAGAGTTAGTTCTACATTAACCTTATCTTTCATTTCTCTATTTAGCCCTCCTTAATTGCTTTCTAAGATACTTGGTATATTCATCTTCCTCTAAAATCTCTTTTTCTTTCCTGTGCAGAAATTCATCTAAAGCTTCTTTAGTAAACAACTTTCTACTCCCATTTTCAAAATAAGGTATTTCCCATTCTTCCTTCTTGAGTGATAAGGTAGAATATCCTACTCCTAAATACTCTGCTGCCTCTTCCATAGTGAAAACTTTTTGAGTTTGCCCATTTTCTGCTTGTTTGATTGCATTAGAGCCTTTCAATATTTCTATAAGTTCTTTTATTGAATCATTTAATTCTTTTATTTGCTGTTCTAATGACATTTACTTTCCCCCTTTCTAATATCTTTTTAGTCAATTTCAATTGCCTTCTCGTCTCCTAATAATTAACGTTCATTTCATTGACTAGTATTTGAAAATATTCTTCTTCAGTAAGTTCCTGTTGATTTGATATTTTCATTGGGTTAGATATATATGCAGTTGATTCACTTATTGCGTATAAAAGGTCCTTTATCATCTCTTCTTTTGGTCCTTGATAACCTTCTTCTTTTAATCTGGTGTATAACTCATCCTCTGTTAGATCTTGATTAAGAATTTGTTTCATTAGCTTTTCATGAGTGTTTATCATCTCCTCACCTCCCCCATTAGGCTGTTTCCCCCTTTTGTTCTTCATGCATTACTGTTTCTTCAAAAAAAATTTTTTCCGCAGGAATGCCAAATATATTTGCTAATCTAATAACTGTTTTCCCACTAGGCATCACCTTGCCGTTTTCTATATCAGATAAAGCTGGCCTTGAAATACCAATCATTTTTGCTAGCTCCTCTTGCGTCATATTTTGTTGTGCCCTCAATAATTTAATTATGTTTTGCATGTAGTACACCTCCTTGTTTTTGATTGTAATACATGTATTACATTTTGTCAAGCATGTTATACGATTTTTTTAACTTTTTTTCTTTATTATTTGTAAACCATACATTACAATTGTGTTAGGAGGATTAATTATGAGCAATTTACAAGACATTATTATAAATAAAAGAAAAGAACTAAAATTAAGTTTGAGAGAAGCTGCTAAGTTAATAGGTATTAGCCATTCATATCTATCTACTATAGAAAAAGGCATCGATCCAAGATCTGGGTCTCCAATAAATCCTACACCAGAAACTCTAAGACTAATAAGTAAGGCATACAACATGCCATATGAAACTCTCATGCAAGCTGCAGGTTACATAGATAATGAATCCATAGATTCTAATACGAAAGTATCTGAAAATAAAACTAAAAACATTGAACAAATTGAAAAAGAATATAAAAAAGAAATAGAGTTTCTTGAAAGATTTAGACAAGAAATGATAAATAGAGGCTTTGAATATTATAAAGACAAAACTCATGAGGAACTTGCAGATATTGTGGTCAAACATCTTAAAATACAAGAAATATTAGATGGTAATAACAACAAAAGCAATTAACTCAACAAGTTAACTGCTTTTATTTTTAATAAGGCTTGCTTCTTTATCTGAAATGTATTTTATAATTTTACTTATTTCATTATTTGTTTTATACTCTAATATCTGTTTTATCATATACAAGTTCTTTATGTAGTTTTCGTCCTCCACCACTTATACGCCCCCTTTTGAAAAATACAGTGGCGAACGTTTGTTCTTAAATTTATTATAGCAAACATATGTTCTTAATACAATAAACATTCGCAATTTTTTGTTAGAAATATATTATCATATCGCTCAAAACATTGCAAATTAGCCATTTATATATGTTAATTCGACAAAACATATATGTTTCATCCAATTAATGTATATAAAAATGTGTAGATCTAAAAATGGCTAAAAATACACATTTTTATAGATGGCAAAATTTGTTGGTAATTTTTCCTTAATTAGTACTAAAGTCCTAGATAAGAAAGCTCTTAGCAATAGAATTTAATATAAACTGACAGCCAGGACCTAGACAAAGCATCTAGGTCCTTTATATAAAACAAAGGGGAAGAAGGGATAATATGCAGACGTAAGTTACCATAGTTTAGTTTGTTAGTTACTATTTGTATTTTAGAGGGGGAATTTTATGAATCCAGATCTTATTTATATGCCTATCCTTAAGTGGAAAAAAGGGGAACAAGAGGCTTTAAATCGTCTTACTGATGAGCAGAAAAATAAAATACTGCCAATAATAGAGTTGGTAAGCTATGACGATCCTGATACTATAATAAATAGTATAAAAAATTGCTATTCGAATCCAGTTTATGTTGACACAATTACTGCAGATGAGGAAGATAGAGATTTTTTAGTATCAATTATAGAAGTAGGACACAAGAATAATCTAAAAATATATCCTATATGTTATATTGATGACTTAGCAGATTTACTTATTAAACTGCCAGATTATACTAATAGATTAGGTATAAAAATTCCTATCCCTGAAGATATAGAGAATTCTTACATAGTATTAAAAGGAGAACGAGACCAGATAACAAGAAAACTAACCAAAAATTATACAACTTTAGCTAAAGATATATATGAATCTGATTATTACTATGGGGAAAACTTCTCTTATGGAGATTTGGAGATTAAAGAAAGAGCTTTAGGATTAAATAAAAAAGGACCTGGCAGCAATACTAACTGGGTCACTATCAGTGCGAATCATCATATAGCTGCTGTAATTGAACAGCTCTCCAAGTTGGTCTAGATTTAAGTTTTTCTCTAACAAATGTTCTTATAATATTTTCATCAATATTTTTAACAACCATATTACAAAGAGCAAATCTATTTTTGCTCTTTGTTCCTTTTATAATACCATTTAAACTTAATAATTCAATTAACTCATCTCTCCATAACAATTGTGTTAAACTTAATAAGTCAGTATCTCCATTATCTTTTACTTCTCGCTTTTCAATAAGCTTTGGATAATTATCCTTTATTGATACACAATATATTCCCCACCATTCAGGTATAATTTTCATGGCATCAGAAACATGATTCTCACTAACTACAATTGTAACAGTATCAAAAACTTTATTATATGATTTCACTTGTGATGGCAATCTTTCAAGATTATCTCTTTCGCTCTTTATTTCAAACCCATGGAACTTACCATTAATAACCGCAATATCAATTCTGGACACTCCAAATAATACATCCATTTCATTAATGATAATTGTCGATGGATCAGACGCAAACTCTGGAGTTTCTAAAAACTTCTTATATAATAATTCTCTTATATCAGGGTCATAAATTCTCATAACAAACACCTGTTTCTTAATTACTTTTTAAATACATTATAATACAATTTAAAGATTTAATAAATAGTTAGATAGTCATTTCACACTTATAATAAGGCAACCATTATTTTTGCTAACAAATTATTTTCGTCTATGCTATAATAATATGCAAACATATGTTTTATATAGAAAGGATGATATTATGACTGGATCTATAGAAAAACGCGGGGAAAACAGTTATAGGTTGACTGTGTCTCTAGGAACTGGTCCAGGAGGTAAAAGAAAAAGGTACAGAAAAACTATTAGAGTTGAAGGTAAAACTGAAGCTGCAAAGATGAGAGAAGCAGAAAGGGAATTAGCCAAATTTATTGCAGAAATAGAAGGAAATAATTTTATTGAACCTTCTAGGTTAACATTTAAGTCATATACAAATAAATGGTTAGATGATTATGCAAGACCTAACCTGGCTCCAAAAACTATTTATGAATATGAAAGACTGTTAGAGCTTAGGATGTTGCCCTTCTTTGGACATATGAAACTAAATAAGATTAAACCTGTTCATATATTAGACTTCTACAAAGCATTGCAGAGGGAAGGCAAGCTTTCAAACAACTCAATAATGCATTACCATAGATTATTAAGAAAGATGTTCAATGACGCTGTTAAGTGGCAAATATTAAGTGATAACCCTGTTGTAAGAGTAGATCCTCCTAAAACTGAAAAGCCTAGGGTCCAATATTACGATGAAGAGGACATAGATAAGCTTATGAAAGCTTTGGAAGGAGAAGCGACAAAATATGTATGTGCTATTTTAGTTACTATGGCATCTGGATTTAGGCTAGGAGAATTAATGGGTTTACAGTGGAAGCATGTTGATTTTGAAAACAATACCATAAAGATAGAACAAGCTAATCAATATTTGCCTAAAGAAGGGACTTTTACTAAAGAACCAAAGACTGATGAATCTAATAGAATTATAGCAATGCCCGAACCTGCTATGAGGATACTTAAAATCCATGAAAAAGAAGAAAAAGAAAAAAGGTTAAACTGTGGAGAAAAATGGGAAGGAAGCAACAACTTTGAAGAAAACTTTGTATTTACTCAATGGAATGGTGAACCAATGCATCCATCAACACCTTCAAAATGGTTTAATGACTTTCTAAAAAGAAAAGGATTAAAAAAGATAACATTTCATCAGTTACGACATACATCTGCAACTATGCTAATTAATGCAGGACTGAATATAAGGGCATTATCTGCAAGATTAGGACACTCTAATACATCTACTACGTTAAATATATATTCACATGCATTGAAATCTGCTGACAAGGTAGCAGCTGAAAAAATAGAGCAAATTATGTTTGGAAAGGGGGCAAACAAAGATGCAAAATAAACGCACTTTATTATTTTTCTTTAAAATTGTCCCCAATTTGTCCCCAATTTTATATTATGTAAACCAGCACAAGAAAATTAAAAACCCTGCAACGATTGTAATTACAAGGTTTAAATGGCGCACCCTGAGGGACTCGAACCCCCGACCAACTGATTCGAAGTCAGCGACTCTATCCAACTGAGCTAAGGGTGCGCATTAAGTTACATTTTTATTATAAATCAATTTCAACCTATATACAAATATATTAAAATAGTTTTATTTTGGAGCTATATAATTGCATAAAAAAATTGGCTTTCGCCAATTTTATTTTCATTGGTGCGGAAGAGAGGACTCGAACCTCCACGTTTTTGCAAACACTAGAACCTGAATCTAGCGCGTCTACCAATTCCGCCACTCCCGCACATTTATGGTGACTCATCGGCGACTCGAACGCCGGACACCCTGATTAAAAGTCAGGTGCTCTACCGCCTGAGCTAATGAGTCGAAACTACAATAAAAATGGGGTGGATAATGGGACTCGAACCCATGATCTCCAGAGCCACAATCTGGCGCCTTAACCAGCTAGGCCATACCCACCACAATTATTCCTGGAGCGGATGAAGGGAATCGAACCCTCATGGCTGGCTTGGGAAGCCAGTGCTTTACCACTAAGCTACACCCGCATAATTCATTCGCTGACAATATAGAATTATAGCACCATATTTTATATTTGTCAACAGGTGTTTCTAAAATTTTATTTTTTCAATTGTCATGTCTATGGTATCCTTTATATTTATTATACCATAAGTTTTGGATTTATAAAAGCCCCTTGGATGGGTAGGGCTTCCCGGATTCATTACAAATATGCCTGCATCCTTAGTTATCATAGGTACATGGGTATGTCCATATAATACTATATCCGCCTTTAATTCCTCTGCTCTATATAATAAATTCAACACTCCATGTCTTACGCCATATCTGTGTCCATGAGTCATGAATATTCTCTTTCCTTCTATTTCAAGAACTTTGTCATCTTCATATCTTTTATTAAAAAAATCCCCGTTGCCTCTTACCATTTCCACCTTGATTCCAGTTTCCTTCTCAATTTTTTCTCCGTCTTCCACATAATCTCCCAGATGCAATATAAGCTGGGGCTTTTCCATATTCTCTATAACCTTAACTATCTCATGGATTGCTCCGTGAGTATCACTTATTACCAGTATTTTCATCCTTACCATCCTCTAATATATTTATTATTTCATTCCTTATATTATACAGTGCCCTGGCTCTATGGCTGATAGTATTTTTTATTTCCTCTCCAAGTTCAGCAAAAGTCCTTCCATATCCTTCTACTATAAACAATGGGTCGTATCCAAATCCACTGCCTCCCTTTTTCTCAAAGCCAATGTGCCCCTTGCATTCTCCCCTGACAGTTATTGTCTCCCCATCTTCTGTTATAAGAGCAATAACTGTAATAAAGGTTGCAGTTCTCTTTTCCATGGGAACTCCCTTTAATCTGTCCAGTAATTTTGCTATATTCCTTTCGCTGTTTCCATCAGGACCTGAATATCTTGCTGAGTTTATGCCAGGCTCTCCATTTAGATAATCTACAAAAAGGCCTGTATCATCAGCCATTACCATTCCATCTACCTTTTCCCACAGTGCTCTTGCCTTTATTATGGCATTTTCCTCCAGGGTTTTCCCATACTCTTCTATATCAAAATCCTTAAATCCCAGCTCATCCTTGGATATTACCTCTATTGGCAAATCCTTTAATATATCCTTTATTTCCCTTACCTTATGTAAATTTCCTGTTGATAGTATAAGCCTTCTTCTTTCCATGTCCTTCTCCTTGTGGCTTTTTTTATATTATAACAAAAATTCATCTACGGTATATATAATTTTCTTAAAAAAATACCTCCAATGAGACAATCCAGTTAATCAGACTGTCTGATTTGGAGGCATCATTCCTTTAAGGCAGTTTAGTATTCATTTGCAAAGGTTGGTATAGTATCATTTATGTACACATCTAATCCTGCATCTTCTAAAGTTTTCCCATCAATTAACAGCTCTACTTCCTGTATATCCTCAAACTGGCTTAAAGTAAGGCCTATATTTCTAACCATTCCGTTTAGCACCACATCAATATCTGATGGATAGTCAGTATCAAAGGAAATATCCACATATGCTGTTCCGTTGCTTACATCTACTCCATGGAATGTTACTCCCTCAGGAATATCTGAAGTAAGCTCAAGTTCAGATGGAGGCCCATCAAATAGAAGCTCCAATGCAGTGTACATATTTGGCACTGGTGCAAGAGTAGGAATGGTTACAGGTACATAGTATTCGAAGTTTTCTTCATAGTTTTCTCCTTTATAATATACTACCACTTTGGAACCGGATTCAATTATATTGCCTGTAAGGTTTATATTCCCCCTCTTGAAAGTTCCAGATGTAGCAGTTCCATGGGTAAAGGTAGGTACTGTCTTACCTTCTACCAAAAATTGGACTTCCTTTATGGTTGGAAATTCAGTGAGAGTATATACTACTCCATCTATCAGGTTTTCTTCATCCTCTTTTGACTCCACATTCAATACTTCCCTGCTGAAATCCACCTTGCACAGCCCGGTATCAGGGTCTATAGCCATTCCCAGTATTTTGGTGCCTGAAGGAATGATAGGGTACAATCCAATGCGGCTTAAGCTCTCCCTTAATTCAGGAGTATCTATCATATTCCTCAATGCAAGCTTAGCTATTCCTTCTTCCCAGGGAATTCGCCTCATAACCGGTACAAGCAGACCTTGTTTATCTTTAAAGTACAATACTGTTTCCCTCATGGAATCATCATCTGAAACATCAAATTCATACTCATCATCTGACCTTATTATCTCAATATCATCACCTGTTAAAATGCTGGAATCTTTATCCTTGCCAAAATCCAACAGCTTAAGGCTGAAGCCTACTGCCAATACCAATATTATAGCTAGAACTGGTATTATAATTTTATTTTTATTGACCATTCCTTACCCCCCTACTTATTTTTACTACATTATATTAGGGGATAAGCAATACTATGATTACTTTCTTTTTACTGTTGAAAAATAGCCTCCACTTATTGGACTTATTGCATTTGTAATGATAAAGGCATCGGGGTCATATCTAAAGACTATTTCCTTAAGGCTGCTTAGATCCTTTCTGTTTATTACTACATTTAATATGTCCCTTGAGCCTTCTCTACCCTGGCCTAAGATTTTGGTAACTCCAAATCCGCATTCTCTTAGTTCATCTATTAATTCCTGATTATCCCCCTTTTTAAGTATTATTTGGGCTGACAGGTTCCCCAATGCAATTTTGCTTTCCAGTGTAATGCCAACGTAGTTTCCACATGCAAATCCCAGCCCATAAGCAAGCAGATTGCCTATATTGTCCAAATTGCTTACTACCTGATTCAATGCGCTTACATATATGATTATTTCAAAAAAGCCTATGATTGCTGCATAAACCTTTCTCCCCTGAACAACCATAAGGGTCCTGAAGGTTGCCAGTGTAACATCTATTACCCTGGCAGTAAATATTATCAAGTATCCCAATACTGCACTCATATTTCCCTCCATATACTTATAGCGGAGATAATCTCCGCTATTGTTCATTAAAATATTTTTCAATTCCCTTTACAATTGATTCCACAATTAAATCCTGATAAGCCTCCGTCTGAAGCTTGGCTGCCTCTTCCTTGTTTGTCAAAAAGCCCATTTCAATCAATGCTGCAGGCATCTTCGTCTTTCTCAGAACTGCCAGTTCAGGCCTTTTAATTATTCCCTTATCCACTGCTCCTGTACCCTGGATTAACGCATCCATTATAGCCTTTGCCAGCGGATAATTATCAGTTTCCTTTACATCTGAGTTAAACGCAGGGCAGTACAATACCTGTATTCCTTTTATATCAGGATTTGATATGGAGTTGGAGTGAAGGCTGATGAATATATCAGCATTGTTCCTGTTGGCTATTTCTGCTCTTTCAGTTAAATCAACAAATACGTCCTTATCCCTTGTTAATATTACATTGTAACCTTTTTCACTAAGAGCTTTACCAAGCTTCAATGCCACAGCCAGGTTAATGTCTTTTTCCTTAACTCCATTTGGTACTGTGCCGGGATCATGTCCGCCATGGCCTGCGTCTATTACTATAGTTCTGTCATAAGGTTTTACTACATTTGATTTTACAACGCATAAAGCTATTTCATCCGTTTTTTCTTCAGACAGCACTGTATATTCTATGCTCTTTTTGAAATTAATCTGGAACTGATATATTCCATCCTTTTCAGTAACAATAATGTCTTCAATCAACTCATCAGAAATATACAAATATCCTTCCTTAGTTTCCAGCTTGTCTGATGGTACCCCAATTATTATTGCTCTATCCTTTTCCACATATTCTACGCTGTATTCCGTTTCTTCAGCAGTTTTTATGGTGATGAATCCCTGAGTTCCATCTATGTAGTAGTTTATAACCTCATGCAAATTGGTTTCGGGAATAATGATTAGCCTGTCATCATAAGCTATTATATTTGCTTCAGGATTTGGTATTCCATCTCTTACATCCAGTACCATCCTTACAATCCTGTCATTTGGGCTGTATAGGTTATCAGGTAAAAATTGGGATACTCTTAAACCTTTAACAAATCCCAATTGATAGTCGAATGCAAAATAGTCTCCGCCTTCTAAGGATGAATCCAGCAGGTCTATGACTATCCTGGTTGGATTTTTAAGCTTCATGGTTCTGATTTCTGCGGCACTAGTATTGTATACTACAATTGCCTCTTTCCCGTCAATTATTTCCTTCTCTATTTTCTTTACTTTATTTACAGGAGAGATAGTAATTGACTTACCATCATCGCCTTCTACAATATCGAAATCAGATTCCTCTTTTAATTTAATTACCACCCTAACTACCTTCGGGTCATTGGTAAACTGGGAAATGGTAACCCTTTCTATTGGACCCTGGTCGACATTGATTTTTCCTATGCCGCCTTCAAATTCAACTCCTTCTTTAATGTCCAATACTGCATTTTCAATATCAATAACAAACCTGGAAGGATTTTTTAGTGATAATGTAGAATACTTAATTTTCTCTGTCCCTGTAATAGTTATCTTGGGAATACTTGTACTTCCTTTTACTGTTGCTACATTCTTTACTCTGTTAGTATTTCCATCCTCGTCACCCTTGCCAATAAGGCTGTTGATAAATGGCACCTTGTTTTCTTCATCATATCCTACTTCATAGCCCAAGGTTTCTGAAATAAGCCTTAATGGAACCATAGTCCTGGAATCGGATTTGCTTGTCCCGTAATTAAATGTAACAAGCTTAGGTATCCAGCTGCTATCAATGACTTTCTTCTGACCATTCAAATATATCTGGTTGCTTCCTATTGTCAGGGCCATTTCAAGGTCGTCATTGGTAATTAAAACTGTTTTGGTATTCTGATCCCATTCAACTTTTGCTCCATATTTTTCTGATACAAATCTAATGGGAACAAAAGTTGCGCCAGATGTAATAAATGAAGGCACATCCAGCTGGACTGCTTGTCCATCCATAATTACCGGCACTTGCCTTACTGACTGGTTCTTTCCATCGTATCTTACGGTGATATAGCTTGAAGAATAGCCTTCGGCATTGGCTGATGAAGAAATGATAAGAATAAGGATGAATAGGCAGGATAGAAATACTTTCCACTTTTTCATATTAACTGCCCCTTTCTACATCATCTCTTATTGTATTTATTGCTTTAAATTATTTATATCATTTACCAACTCATTATGTCAACAAATTGGAAGTTTTGTAACCATACTGTAATATTTATCTTAAAAGGGCTTTATATAGCTCATCGCTGTCAGGTGGCAGTATTTCCTCTACCATTTCCCCACGTTGTAACAGTATTCCATCCTCTATTATTTCGCCTATTTCCGTTACAGGTATGTTCTCTTTATTAAGCCTTTCTTTAAGCAGCTCTGCCTTTTTGGAATCTGCTATAATAAGCATGCTGCCACTGGATATTAGCCTATAGGGGTTTATATTAAGTATCTTGGCTATTTCCCTTGTTGCCTCCTTCATGGGAATTCTGTCCTCATATACTTTGACACCCTTGCCGGTAGCCACTGAAGCTTCCCAGACTGCCCCCAAAACTCCTCCTTCAGTTATGTCGTGCATATAGCTTACTCCAATTTCACCAGCTATGATTCCTTCCTTTATAACTGATATCATATTGCCCATATTTAAAGCCTCATTGAGCTTTTTTTCATCCATTCTTCCCTTAAGGTATTCCTTCAGTTCCCTTGCAATTATTGAAGTGCCTTCAATGGCTGCATATTTAGTCATCAATATCCTGTCTCCAGCCTTTACTCTTCTGGAATCAAGTAAGCTTTCCTTCTTCTGCTTTCCAATGACTGTAGAGGATATGATTACTCTGTTTACTGCATCGGTAATTTCAGTATGCCCTCCAATTATCTCCACATTAAGCTCTTTGGATGCCTCTCCTGCTTCCTTCATTATAGCTTCAATTTCCTCTTCAGTTGTTGCTGGAGGAAGTAAAACTGTAAGCAAAATCCCAATGGGTTCTGCTCCACTGCTTGCAACATCGTTACATGATATATATACTGCAAGCCTGCCTATGTCCTTTGTAGTGCCTGTAATGGGGTCTGTAGACATAACGCAGACTTCATCTCCAAAATCAACAATTGCATTGTCTTCTCCTACAGCAGCTCTTACTAAAACCTCTTTTCTCTTATTCTTTATATTGCTGAAAACTATTTTCTGCAAAAGGTCATTTGGCAACTTTCCTATTTCCATTACTAAGCCTCCCTGATATATTCATAATTGTATCTATAAGTATAAGTATATTTTAACAGAATACTGATACTTTTGGTACACTTTAAATACACTTTCAAAAATATATTATCATTCATTTTAATATATGATAATAATATATTACCCGTTATACAATTTGCTGAATTAAGGAGGCTTAGTGTTTTCTGATTACATACTACTTTTCCTTTAATGCTTCCAATACAAGCTTATTTACAAGCTGTGGGTTTGCCTTTCCCTTAGTAGCCTTCATTACCTGTCCTATTATAAATCCTAAAGCTTTGTCCTTGCCATTTTTATAATCCATAACGGACTTCTGGTTTTCATCCAGTACTTTATTTACTATGCCCTTAAGCTCTCCCTCATCGCTTATCTGAACCAGCCCTTTTTCCTTTACTATATCCTCTGGCTTTTTGCCTGTTTCAAACATATCCTTTAGAACCTTCTTGCCTATATTGTTGCTAATTTTCCCTTCATTTATAAGCTCAAGTAAATCAGCCAAATCCTTTGGGGAGAACCTTAAATCCTTTATATCTATTCCTTCTTCGTTTAACCTGTACAGCACATCCCCCATTATCCAGTTGCTTACCTGTTTAGGGTCTTTGGCAAACTTAACGGTTTCTTCAAAGAAAAATGACAAGTCCTTTGACTGGGTAAGTACCCCTGCATCATATTCAGGAATACCGTATTCCCTTATGAATCTGGCCTTTTTATGATGAGGAAGCTCTGGCAGGTTTCTTCTTATTTCCTCTATCCAGCTTTCTTCAATTACTATTGGAGCAATATCAGGCTCTGTATTGTACCTGTAGTCTGCTGCCACTTCCTTGGTTCTCATTACAACAGTCTTGTTTTCAACTTCATTCCATCTTCTGGTTTCCCTTGTAGTGTTTTTGCCTTCCTCCAGTAGTGCAATATGCCTCTTTTCTTCATATTCTATAGCCTTTCCCACTGCACTGAAGGAGTTTAGGTTCTTTATTTCAGTAATATTTGTCTTTAATCCTCTTTCCTCATCTATTACATTCAGATTAATGTCACAGCGTAATGAGCCTTCTTCCATTTTGCAGTCGCTTACTTCAATGTATTGCAGTGTTGATTTCAGCTTTTCCAGAAAATCCTGCGCTTCTTCCTTTGTATTCATATCAGGTCTGGTAACTATTTCAATTAGAGGGACCCCTGACCTGTTGTAGTCCAGCAGAGAATCTCCCCTGTCTGTGTGTATTGACTTTCCTGTATCCTCTTCTATGTGTATCCTTATTAACCCAACCTTCTTTGGCCCATTTTTCGAGTCTACCTCAATATATCCTCCTGAACACAATGGAATATCCGACTGGGTTATCTGAAACCCCTTTACCAAATCAGGATAGAAATAGTTTTTCCTGTCCATCATTGAATGGGTTGCTATGTTGCAGTTAAAGGCTAAACCTGCCCTTATGGCGTACTCCAATGCTGACTTGTTTACCACTGGAAGTGCACCGGGAAGCCCTAAGCATACAGGACAGCATAGGGTATTTGCATCCTTTCCAAATTCATTGGCACAGCTGCAGAACATCTTTGTTTTGGTTGCCAGTTCTACGTGTATTTCCAGGCCTATTAATGTTTTATATGGCATTACATCTCACCTCCTAGGCTCATTTCAAGAGCGTATGCTGCTTTCAATATATTTATCTCCTTAAACCTGTCCCCCATTATCTGTATTCCAACAGGTAGCCCGTTTGTAAAACCACAGGGCATGGACAGTGCACATATTCCAGCCAGGTTTACTGCCACTGTAAACAGGTCAGACTTATACATAGTAACAGGGTCTGTTATTTCCTCTATTTTAAATGGCAGCTTTGGAGTTGTTGGCCCAAGTATTATATGGTACTTAGTGAAGGCCTTATCAAAGTCATTTTTTATCAGCGTTCTTACCTTTAATGCCTTTTTATAGTACTCATCTGCATGGCCTTTGCTCAGCGAATAAGTGCCCAGCATTATTCTTCTCTTTACCTCTCTGCCAAAAGCCTCTGACCTGGATTTTATAATCAGGTCATCTATGTCAGCAAAGCTTTCTGCTCTATGCCCATACCTTATTCCGTCATATCTGGACATGTTTGTGCTTAGTTCTGATGTAGAAATAATATAGTAATCAGGCAATGCATATTTTATATTTGGAAGAGAAACCTCTTCTATTTCAACGCCTATATCCTTTAATACATTTACTGCATTTAAAAGGCTATCCTTAATGTTTGAGTCAATTTCAAGCTCCAGGTACTCCTTAGGTATTGCTGCCTTCATGCCTTTTACATCGCCAGTCAGGCTGTTGATATAGTCCGGTATATTAATGTCCATAGATGTTGAATCCCTTTCATCATGGCCTGCTATGGCCTGTAACAGCAAAGCAGCATCTTTCACATTTCTTCCAAAGGGACCTACCTGGTCCAATGAGTTTGCCATAGGAACAACTCCGTATCTTGATACCAGTCCATATGTAGGCTTTATTCCAACTACTCCGCAAAATGCTGCAGGCTGCCTGATGGAGCCTCCTGTATCTGTACCAAGAGATAATGGGGCTTCCTTGGCTGCCACTGCTGCTGCTGAACCTCCGCTGGAGCCTCCTGGAACCCTTTCAGTATCATGTGGATTCTTTGTTGTTCCAAAATATGATGTTTCAGTAGAAGACCCTAGTGCAAACTCATCCATATTTGTCTTTCCTACTATTATTCCGTCTTCTTCTTTTATTTTTTCAACTACCGTAGCCTCAAAGGGTGGTATGTAATTTTCAAGCATCTTTGACCCACAGGTTGTTCTAATGCCTTTGGTGCTGATGTTGTCCTTTACGGCTATGGGAATTCCAGCCAAAAGGCCTAAATCTTCTCCATTTCTTATTTTTTCATCTACTCTATCTGCAGCCTTTAAGGCTTCCTCTTCTGTAACTGTTATAAATGCATTTATTTCAGGTTCCTTATCCTTTATCCTGTCCAAATAAGCAGTTGCAATCTCTCTGGCAGATATCTCCCTGTTTTTAAGCTTTTCCTTTAACTCTATAGCAGTTAAGCTAATAATATCCATAAATTCACCTCTTTCTATTCAATTACACTAGGCAGTTTGAAATACCCGTATTGCTCTTCAGGAGCATTTTTAAGTACCTCTTCCCTGGATAGGCTTTCTCTTATAACATCCTCCCTTAGAGGCTGAATCTTTTGGCTTATATTGTATGTTGGCTCTACGCCTTCAGTATCTATCTCCGTCAGCTGTGCTACATATTCTACAATCTTTGAAAATTCCTCTGTGAAATTATCCAGTTCTTCATCAGAAAACTCCAATTTACACAGCTGAGCCATGTGCTTTACAACTTCCTTTGAAACCATGTAAATCCTCCTTTCTCACAGTAGCTATACCTATTCTAGTATTTTACCACTTTACATGTAAAAAAATCAACAAACAGGCAAATAAGACAAAAGAACCGTCCCTCTGTCTTATCAGTCTTATTTCAGCATCTCAAGTAGCCTCTTTTCATCTATTATCTCAATGCCCAACTCCACTGCCTTATCATATTTGGATCCTGGGCTTTCCCCTACTATTACATAGTCGGTATTCCTGCTTACAGAGCCTGATACCTTACCTCCCATTTTCTCTATTATATCCTTAAGCTGGTTTCTCTTATAGGACTGTAGAGTTCCAGTTATCACCACTGTTTTGCCAGTAAATGCTGATTCTCTGGTTTCTTTCTCCTCATAGCGGGGTTTGACGCCAACACTAAGAAGCTTATCTATGCTTTTTAATATCCTCTCATCATGGAAGAATTCCACAATGCTTTCAGCAATTTTAGGCCCTATTTCAGGTATGGTTATAAGCTCTTCATAGGTAGCATTCTTTAAATTGTCCAGGGATTTAAAATGATTGGCCAGGTCCTCGCTGGTTTTTCTGCCAACGTTGCGGATTCCCAGAGCATATATGAAGGCCCCCAAAGTACATTCCTTGCTCCTTTCAATGGCATCTATTAGATTTTGGGCCCTTTTCTTCTTGAATCCCTCCAGTTTAATTAAATCATCAAACTTTATTTCATATATCTCAGGTATATCCTTTATGTCCAGCTCTTCAAATAGCTTTTCTATGGTCTTTTCATTGAACCCTTCTATATTCATTGCATCCCTGCTTGCATAATGTACCATCCTCGATACCAGCTGAGGCTTACAGGACAGTGAGTTTGGGCAGAATATGTGAACCCCATCCTGAACAAGCTCGGAATTGCAGGCTGGGCAGTGGGTAGGCTTTTCTATCTTTTCTGTTTCCTCATCTGTGTCCACAACCCCTAGTATTTCAGGGATTACCTCATTGGACCTTCTGACTAGAACCCTTGAGCCTATGGCTACCTTTTTGCGCAATATATCATCGTAGTTGTTTAATGTGGCCCTTCTTACAGTGGCCCCTGCTATTTCCACAGGTTCAAGTATGGCAGTAGGTGTTACCTTGCCGGTCCTTCCTACATTCCATACCACTTCCAATAATTTAGTTGTCACTTCCTCTGCCTCAAATTTATATGCCATGGCCCAGCGTGGGAATTTCATCGTATATCCCAGCACTTCCCTGGTTTTCATATCATTTACCTTTATTACCACACCGTCTGTAAGCACATCTATATGGTGCCTTTCCTCATCTATCCTTTCAATTTCCTCTATTACCTCTTCAATGGATTTACATTCCTTTATATATTCATATACAGGAAGCCTGTTTTCCTTTAAAAACTCAATCATCTCCATATGGGTTTTGAATTCTCTTCCTTCTATATATCCTACGTTATAAAAATAGGCTATAAGATTTCTACTGGCAGTCACTCTGGTATCCAAGTTTCTCAAGGCCCCTGCAGCTGCATTTCTTGCGTTCTTTAACGGCTCTATGGCAGTTTCATTGTATTTTTTCAATGCCGATAAGGGCATCAACCCTTCCCCTTGTACCTCCATAACTCCCTTAAAATCTATTGTAAGGGGAATGGTTTTAATGGTCTTTAATTGCGGAAGAATTGCCTCACCAACAATTCCATTTCCCCTTGTGGCACCCTGTACAAGCACCCCATCCCTATAGGTAAGATTTACTGTAAGGCCATCAAATTTGTATTCCACAATATAAGTAGGGGGCGGCAACTTGTCTTCATTTTGGCTGTTGTATTCCTCTATGGCTCTTCTAACCCTGGTATCCCAATTTCTTAAGCTGCCGTAGTCCTGGCTCTTATCAAGGCTTAACAGCCTTCCCAGATGGGTATGCTTTTCAAACTTGTCAAGTATTTCTCCTCCTACCCTTTGTGTAGGAGAATATGGCCTTATTATGCCTGTTTCCTTTTCAAGCCTTACCAGCTCATCGTAAAGTGCATCATATTCCTTGTCGCTAACCTTTGGGTTGTCAAGAGTATAGTAATAATAGTTAAGCTCGTTAATTATCTCTATTAGCTCATCCATCCTCTTTAGCTTATCATCCATAACACACCCCTGCTTTCCTTATAGTATTTCTATTGGGGCTATCGACAATATAAGCCTCTTTAGCCCTACACTATCAAAAGCAATTACCAGTTCCTTATCGTCCTTCTTGTCAATTACTTGTACAATAGTTCCTATTCCCCATTTTTTATGGTTTACCTTGGTGCCTGTGGATACATCCAAATATCTGTTTTTATTTTCATTAGTTTCAGTTTCTGCGACAGGCTTTCTTGTATAGTCCCTAACCTCTATGAATTTATTCCTATTATTATTGGTGCTTTCTAAAGATGTATATCTATTATCTTCAGCATATTTGGCCTTAAAGTCACCTTCATTTGAAGTTGAGGACTGGATCAGTTCCTTAGGCATTTCATCCAAAAATCTGGAAGCCATTGAATAGCTGGTCTGGCCATAGATGGTTCTGAGCTTAGCATGGGTTATGAAAAGCAGCTTTTCTGCCCTGGTTATGGCTACATAGCAGAGCCTTCTCTCTTCCTCCAGCTCCGTTTCATTATCCAGGGCCCTGCTTATTGGAAACAGGCCTTCCTCCATTCCAACCAGGAATACTACAGGAAACTCCAGCCCCTTGGCAGAATGAACTGTAAGCAATGTAACCGAATTTTCCTTATCCTCAGTTTTGTCCACATCTGAAAGAAGGGATATATTGGCAAGAAAGTCCTCTAAAGTGCCATCAGGATTTTTCACTTCAAAATCCACAGCTACAGATATAAACTCCTTGATATTTTCAAGCCTTGTCTGGGATTCAATGCTTCCTTCCTCCTCCAGCTCCTTTATATATCCTACGCTGTACAAAATCTTCTCAATAAGCTCATTTACGCTTAGTACCTCGCTCAAAGCCTTGAATTCGTTTATCATGCCAACAAATTCCCTTACCTTCTTTCTTGGCCCGGAGGATAAGGTTTTAACCTTGTCTATATCCATCATAACACTGTACATGCTTTTATCATTATTTGAAGCATATTCTTCTATCTTCTCTATTGTAGCATTCCCTATGCCTCTTTTTGGAACATTTATTATCCTTTTCAAAGAAACATTGTCTGAAGGGTTTTGAATTACCTTTAGGTATGCCATTATGTCCTTTATTTCTTTTCTGTCGTAAAATCTCAATCCGCCTACTATTCTGTAGGGAATATTGTTCCTCATGAATGTTTCCTCAAAAGCTCTGGATTGGGCATTTGTTCTGTAGAGTATTGCCATATCCTTGAGGCTGAATCCACTCTGTATCAGCTCCATTATCTTGGAAGCCACATAATATGCCTCTTCCTTTTCATCCAACAGTGTTTCCACAACTACCTTCTGCCCTTCCTCATTATCTGTCCAAAGGTTTTTATCCTTTCTCTCGTAATTGTTTCTTATAACATGATTTGCCACTTCCAGTATATTCTTTGTTGACCTGTAGTTCTGTTCCAACAGTATGGTTGTTGCACCCTTAAAATCCTTTTCAAAGTTCAATATGTTGGTTATATCTGCTCCACGGAACCTGTATATGGACTGATCCGGATCACCTACAACACAGATATTCCTGTACCTTCCTGTTATAAGCTTAATAAATTGGTACTGTGATTTATTAGTATCCTGATATTCATCTACAAACACATATTTGAATTTTCGCTGATAATAATCCAATACTTCCGCACAGCTATTAAACAGCTCTATGGTCTTTAGGATCAGGTCATCAAAGTCCAGTGCGTTATAAGTCTTAAGCTTCTTCTCATATAGAGCATACAGCTCACCCACATTTCTTGAATAGAAATTGCTATAATTCTCGTTTATATATGCATCAGGAGCAATCATTCTGTCCTTTAACTCGCTTATTTTTGACAAAACAGCCCTTTCCTTATACACATCCTTGTTTAGCTTTAATTCGCTGATACATTCCTTCATAATGGTTACCTGGTCATCTCTATCGTAAATAGAAAAGCTTCTATCACATCCTATTTTATCTATATCACGCCTTAAAATCCTTACACATACGGAGTGGAATGTTCCCATCCATATGTCATCTACATTGTTGCTCAAAAGCTTGGATATTCTCTCTTTCATTTCATTGGCAGCCTTATTTGTAAAGGTTATTGCCAGTATATTGCCTGGGAAAATACCCCTTTTTTCGATTAAATACGCTATTCTATGTGTCAGCACCCTTGTCTTGCCGCTTCCTGCCCCTGCTAATATTAGCAAAGGGCCTTCTCCAAACTCAACAGCTTCCTTCTGTTTATCATTTAAACCTTTAAGGTAGTCCATCAATTAACTCCTTCCTATGTATTCATTTCTTAATTATTATATAATAAGAAGAGAATTATTCCAAACAGAAAAAACATATACAAAGAGAATGATAAAAAAGAGAGCAGAAACTGTTTTAAGCTCTGCTCTAATATACAAATCTTTAATTGTTGCTTAAAATCTGTTCTTTTCTCTATTTATCATTTCCATTTAATACATTTCTTCTGGCCTTTTTATCACAATGCTTCAGGGTTCACCATTATTCCAGTATATCCACCCGGTTTGATATATGCACTTCACTCTCTTAATCTTAGCTCCATATACCTTGCTCCTTCTATTGGGTTATACACGTATGGCTCAATGTCATAAAATCCCATGGAAGTATATAGAGATTGAGCCTCTTTCATTGTGGGAAGAGTATCAAGCCTCATATATTTGTAATTGAGCTTTATGGCATTTTCAATTATTGTGTTGACAAGTTTTCTTCCAATGCCAAATCCTCTGTAGGAATCCCGAACATATAACCTTTTCATTTCACATATGTCTTCAGAAATCTTGCGAAGGGCAACACATCCTGCTGCTTTGTCATCAATTAATGCCAGTATTAAAACTCCATCGGGTGGGCCATATTTGCCTGGTAAAGAATTGAGTTCCTCTTCAAAATTCTGAAAACACAGGTCTACATTCAGGGATTGGGCATATTCCAAAAAAAGATCTTTGACTTCTTCTAGCATTTCCTGCCCTGTTATGCGCTTAAATTGAATATTATTGGCTATTGGATTCATAAATTCAAGCCTCCCTATTTGATAAATTTACAATTAGTGGGATTCTCTTTGCAACCTGATTGTAATATATATCGTCTTTCTACTCATTCAAATATAATCTCATTTAGTTCTGCTTTTACTGCTCTCCAATTAGGTATGAATCTATCCATATATGCTGTAAATCTTTCATTGTGTGTCCTTTCCAATAGATGAACCATTTCATGAACAACTATATACTCTAAACAGATAGGGCTCTTTTTTGCCAGTTCTAAACTGACCCATATCCTCCTTGCACTGGGATTGCAGGTTCTCCAGCGGGTTTTCATCATCTTTACACCAAATTCATTAACCTTTACTCCCATAACAGGTTCCCATTTTGATATTAATGGAGGGATTAACTCCTTAAGTCTATTTCGATACCATTCCATTATTACTCTTTCCCGTAGATATTTTGGAGTGTTTTCTCTCACATACAGGTCTATATATTTCTTGTTTCTAATTTCTACACCCTGTTTTCTTTCATTGGTATAGATTACATTTAACAAATACCTCTGGCCTAAAAAATAATGGCTTTCTCCTGATACATAATCTCTTTCAGGCTGTCTTTCCTGGTTTATAAACTTTTGCTGCTGCTTCTTTATCCAGGAAAGTTTTGATACCTTTACATTTCCACCTGGTGGGTGAACTGATATGTATACATTCTTAATATTTTTCTTTATTAATTCTATATCTATACCATGTACTACTATTCTCTCCATTATAATATCACTTCTTTTCTTATGTGTATAACTTTGTGCTGATATTCCTATTTAGAGTTACTATAGATCATCTGTTATGATTTCTTAAAAAGTATTCTTAATAATAACATTATAAAATTTGCTCCAAATGGAAAATCACTTAGATTAGTGATGCAACGGGGACGGGGGTTTTTGCATCAAATTGATGCACAAACCCCCGTCCCCATTGCATCTTTCAAACTCTATCAAATAAAAAAGACTTTATTACAGCAAAGAATTCTCTAATATAAGATTTTATAACAGTTGTTGGCGGTATTTCTGCTGGCAGTCCAAAAGGTATCATGCCCAGCCTTTTGGCCAAAAACCTGGCTCTGAAAACATGGTATCTGTTAGTTGCAATTAAAACCTTGATATTCTCTCTATCATCCACTTCCTTAATCTTTTCTAGACTCATCTTCAGGTTCTCAAAGGTGCTTGTGGACTTGTCCTCTATAAGTATTCTGCTATCCTCAATTCCGTTTTCCATCAGGTACTTCCTCATTGCAAAAGCTTCTGGAATATCCTCGTTTACACCCTGCCCACCTGATACGACCACTTTTACATCTTCATTCTTTAATAAATACTCCTTAGCAGCTTTTAGCCTTTCCAATAAAGATGGGGAAGGTATGCTTCCATAGAGCCTTGCACCAAGTATAATAACATAGTCTACTTTTTCCTTTGTCATATTCCTCCCCTCCATAATAATTATACTTTCAACTATTATGAAAAATACTATTAAAAGAATGACTAAAGCTGCTAATGTTTTAAATACTGTCTTTTTCATAAACATCTCCTTTTTATTAATCACTGCATAGGCAAGAAGGATACCTTCCATATATAGTCTTCACTTCTAACTAGGCTAAAGCTATATCTAAATGGATTTCCAAATCCGTCATATTCATCTAAATACCTATCTTCCCAGGATATGCTGGCATATTTATAATCCTCACTATAGGTTAATTTAATATTTACTGGGTTTCTATAATGGTCAAAATTCTTAGGCCTGTCCTCTTCAGGTATTGCCATATGGTACTCTTTATCCCAGCCTAGTTGATCTTCTTCCTTTGTATATAATTCCCATTCAGCCTCATAGTTTCCTTCCATTAGTGCATGAATATATATTTTCATTACAGATAATGGACTCATACCGTTTAATACATTTTCGTCAAAGCCAATTGTGAAATCTTCATATACTTCTTTTTCCCTTTCATTTAGACCTGCAAAGCCTTCCCTGCCAATATCGGGCTCCGGCCTATAATCATCTAATTGAATATATTTAATGAGTTTAGTCTCTGGGTCATAAACAATGCTAATAGTATAATCGCCTGCATAGTAATAGAACTTTGGATAATAGATACCCTCTCCATAGTCCCTTAATTCATCGTATATATCCTCTCCATCTGGTATACCTAAAAGCTCAATAGCTTCTTCTATAATCATGCCTTCCTTTATGCCATAGGTTTCTCCTGTATCAATCATGCTTATGTTCCCATAAATATAATTATCGTCTTCTATGTATCCATTTGTATAAAATATAGCTTTATCGTATTGCAGATAAAGTCCACCATATATATAACCTTTAGAATTTGGTTCTCCCCATTTCTCCACTACCTTTCCTGCATCATCACCGATTCCAAACTCTACATTGTCTATATAGCCATCATAGGCAGATCTAAACAATTCATTGGCCCTTTCATCACCAGCAGGATTATCAGAACTATTATATTTGTCTTCGTCTTCATTAACTATCGGTTCATTATTCACTTCCTCATTATATAAAGGATTGTCATGGGGCTCATTAATTTTGCCTTTTTTATCTTCTCTATTAATGAAAATAAATGCTGATAAAATTACTAAACCTAATAAGATAAGTCCTAGTTTAATATTCTTTTCTTTCATTATCTATCCTCCTATTTACTTATTTGCCAATGGCATAGTATTATTGTATCATTCTCCCTCTCTTCCATCTATACTAATATATACCCATTTGGCCATGAATCAATCCATATGTTTTAGAGCTGATACCTTTACCTTCCATCTGGAGGATAGACTGATATATAAATGGAAAACTAAAGGGAGATCTATGTCTCCCTTACTTTATCATATTTACAGTATTCTTACCTATAAGTACAAAATTAACATCTACTCCCCAACTTTCAATTATCCTGCAAGCATCCGCATGTTTCTCAAATATACCGGTATCCCATTTTGAAGTCAAAAAAAGTACTCTCTTATTTCTGTTTTGGCAATAAATACCAGAATGATATACCATTTCTCTTAATCTTTCATCTAAACTATCCCCATCAAAGCACACTACAACTAGCCTATCACAGCACATTCCTTTTATTCTGCTTGGTATAAAGTTTATATAATGATCTATACCTATTTCTTCTCCATTTGGACATTTTCCTTTTGTCCCTTTCTCTGCTATTCGCTCAAGTAGAGGCAATATTAGTTCACCAAAATCTGCTAGACCTAATTCTGATAGCTTGTCCAATAGCACGTATAATAACTCATCATCATGAATAATCACAATTATCCTCCTTCCATTTAATCTGCAAACCCTTCCTTTAGCTGTTAGTAATGAATCAATATTTCTTTATTACTGCATTTTATCCTAAGCTATAGAAAGGGTTATGCTATATAGTTGATTATTTTTTTCATTATATCATATATAAATCACCAAAATCCACAATATTTCAATATCTATCATTGATTATAGTAGATAATTCTAGTAATATTATATAAAAGGTTTCGCCAAAAACCAACAAAATGACTTATAGTGCATACATAAGACAGTAGAGCTACATGAATTAAGGAGGTAAATTGTTTGAATGCCAAAAGCATGTTGTTTTTCTCAGACCGATTTCATAGAGAAATAAGAAAACTGGATAAGAAGGATAAGGAAAAGCTCATAAACATTCTTGACGATATATGTGATAAATTAAGTTCAAGCCCTGCGGATATTTCATCTTATCTGATAAGTAAGTATAATTCTAAGAAATATGACCAATATGGGAATATATACAAATTTTATGCTAATGGAAGCCATAGAGTAATCTATAAGTTCTATAAGAATTTAAAGAAGGATTCAAATAATAATATAATTGATGACAACTCCATATTCCTGCTTTCCTATGTCACCGACCACGATAGACAATCTCAGATAGCTTCCACTATTAATCCTGATAATTATTTATTTCATGAATACTTCTATGAAAACTACGATGTACAGGAAACAGAGGAAGAACTTACATATGCAAAGGATTATGACCTTGATAAAAACATCACATATTACGTTACACAAGAGAAAATTGCCAGTTTCATAAGGTCTTATCACCTTACTGGAATACCCCTATTGAATTCACAACAGCAAAAATATGCCAAAAGCAAACCGCCTACTATAATTATAGGAAATGCAGGCAGCGGTAAGACATTGGTAAGCATAAACATTGTTGATTTTATAAAGAATACAGGAATGAATTACCTTTACTTGACTCTTACTGATGAACTTGTAGAATATGTAAAAAGCATTGCCGAAGAATTTGGAGACGAAAATAAAGACAGGTATTTTTCTTTTTATGATTATTGCTTGAGAAAATTGAATCTAAAAAAATTAAACTACATGGATTTGAGAAAATTTATCAATTGGTATAATGACAACTGTTTTCATTATCCCTACAGCCCCATCGATGTTTGGGCAGAAATAAGAGGTAAGATAAAGGGATACATGGAAGATAACTGGGATAGGGATTATTCCAAAAGCTTGATAGACAGGAATGTTTATTACGAAATTGCAGATAAATATTGCAAATATGATATTGATGATAGAAAGCAAATATATAGTATTGCTGAAAAATATAACTGGTGGCTTGAACAGAATAGGTATTATGACGATAATGATTTGGCCAGGTTGATGATAAATCTGATAAGCAAGAATCCATCAATAAAAATAGATAATATTGTAGTTGATGAAGTTCAAGATTTGACAGAATTGCAGATATATATGATAAAGATGCTTTGCAAATACAACAGCCTGTATTTTATTGGGGATTCTAACCAGATTATAAGCCCGACTCTGTTCAGCTTTGAAAGATTAAGGAAATACTTATTTATTAATGATATCAAAAAGGAACCTTTAATATTAAAAAACAACTACAGAAATGACTATAAAATAGTAGAATATATCAATGAAGTAACTAAAATGAGAAAAAAATTAATAGGCCATCAGAAAGAAGAGTATGACTTGGAAGAAATACCAATGAAAGAACCAACTGCAGATAACAAGATTTTTAGTATTAGCTATAACATAAACAATTTGGAAAAAATCGTGCAACTGTTTAGCGAACAGCCATTAAGCGCCATTATTGTATCTGATGAGCTTGCAAAGAAAAAGCTCCTTGAAAAATTAAGATATAATGAACTGGATTTTGTATATACAGTTATGGAAGCAAAGGGTTGTGAATATAACCATGTTTTATGCCTAAACCTTTTATCAGATAATTATAATGACTGGCTTGAAATATTTAATGGAGAAGGGAGAAGGAGCTCCAGCCATAGATATTATTTCAATCTATACTATGTTAGCTTGACACGAGCCAAAAATACTCTATTCTTTATGGAGGAAAACAGTGATACCAAAAGTTTCAGGTTTTCAGGCCAGGAATTTGATACCATCGAAACTGTAGATGATGACATATTGATTATTACAGAAGCCAAAAGCCCTGAAGAATGGTATGAAGCAGGATTGAAACTGGAAAAAAACAGCCAATACGAAAAAGCAATCAAAAACTATGAAAAATATAATGCAATGACCAACAGTAATTATGATACCCCAATAGTAAGATGCCAAGCTAAAATCTTATATGCAACTGGCAACAGCAAGGATGATTTTGAGAAAGCCGGCAGAATTTTCATGAATATTGAAGAATGGGAATGGGCAGAAAAAGCTTTCTATAATAGTGGCAATGAGCTAAAAAGGCTGGAAGCTATTTTACATTTTAACCCTGAACAAATAAAAGAGGAAGAGCTTACCCGAATAATTAAGTTTATCGAAAATGATCAGGTTGATGATGAGTTCATGAATGTTTTAATCAATAATTACTTGTTGAATTTAATTGATAGAAGTTCAGAATCTATTTTGGAAAAACCTATGATATTGAAGAAGCTATAAGGGGGCTAAATAATGTACAATGAGGATATTGCTAATCTTATTAAAAAGTTTCAGGAAAACATAGATATTACTGATGATATGTTGAAGAAAATAACTGAATTCAAAGACGTATTATTAAAATATTACAAATCCCATAAGGAGTTTAAGGAATTAAGTGAGCACTTTGAAAAAGAAAACATTATGGATAAAATAATGAATATTGAGGAAAAGCTCAAAACCCTATGCGATAGTTCTCAAAATGCTATCAATGAAATAAGTAATGGAATGAACAATATGTTGAATTTAGCTTATGACAATAATGAGAAAATTCAACAAAACATTGTTTCTGTTAATGAGGCACTGGATAATGCTAAGAAGCTAAAAAGAACATTAAATAGCATCTCAACTGTAGTTGATGATCTGAAGTCAGTTTTTGATAACGATATAAATAACAAAACTACATCAATAAATGAAAGCTTAAACGAACTTGAGAGCAGATATAAAGCAATTATAAATACATATAAACATATTGATAATAGAATTGATACAATCATCAGCAATTTTGATAGCCAACTAAAGGAACTTTCCATAAAACAGAACAAAATGGCTGAAACAGTAAATAACATACTAAATAACACTATTCCAAAAGTAATAGAATCAAATAACTCTCTAAGTAAACAGGTTGAAATATTAGTAGAAGAAAATATCAAGCTGAACAAAATCATAGAAGCATTGCTTAATTCTAATATAAATATAGAGGAAGCATTTAATGAAATGGCTGATAAATGGGGAAGCGCCAGAATAAGAGGCTGGTCTTTCATGAAGAAGTAGGAACATATAAGAGATGCAATGGGGACGGGGGTTTTTGCATTAATTTGATGCAAAAACCCCCGTCCCCATTGCACGTTATCGCATTGGCATGAATAAAACCTTCCATATATTATCTTTGCTCCTGACTAAATTGAAGCTATATCTAAAGGGATTCCCAAGTCCATCATATTCTTCTAAATATCTGTCTTCCCAGGATATGCTCGCATATTCATTATCCTCACTATACGTCAGCTTAATATTTACCGGATTTTTATAATGGTCAAAATTCTTAGGTCTGTCCTTATTTGGTATTAACATATGATATTCCTTATCCCAACCTATTTGACCTTCCTCTTTGGTGTACAATTCCCATTCAGCCTCATAATTCTCTTCCATTAGAGCATGAATATATATCTTCATTATAGACAATGGACTCATCCCATATAATATATTTTCTTCAAAATCCGTTATAAACTTCTCATATACCTCATTTTCCCTTTCATTTAGACCTGCAAAGCCTTCCCTCCCAATATCAGGTTCTGGCCTATAATCATCCAGCTGAATATATTTTGTAAGTTTAGTCTCTGGATCATAGATAATGCTTATAGTATAGTCTCCTGCATAATAATAAAGCCTTGGATAATAAATGCCTTCTCCATATGCCCTTAATTCGTCATAAATATCCTCACCATTGGGTATGCCTAAAACATTTATAACATCCTCTATAGCCATACCACCTTTTATACCATAAGTTTCTATTGTATCAATCATACTTATGTTCCCATAAATATAATTGCTATCCTCTATGTAACCATTTGTATAGAACGTAACTTTATCATATTGAAGATAAAGCCCACCATATATATAACCTTTAGAAAGAGGTTCCCCCCATTTTCCCACAATTTCCGCTGCATCATCACCAATTCCAAATTCTACATTGTCTATATAACCGTCATATGCAGACTTAAACAATTCGTTATACTCATTATCTTCATTATATATAATATTATTGCCTGGTGCTTTATAATTCCCCATTGAATACTCAGTAAAGATAAATATCACTATTAATAGAAAAATTATCCCTAAAATGACAAATCTTATACTAATGCTTTTCTCCTCCATACCCTATCCCCCTAAAAGATAATACTATATCTAATCCATAATTAAGCCACACTCCTCATCATGTCAATTTAATTTTATTATATCATTTTTTCCCTGTTCCGTCTTTTATCTAAATTAAATAATTGAATAATATTTCATTTTTTCTGAATATTGTTCAGTGGGTGCAATGGGGACGGGGAATTTTGCATTAAAACTCTACTCTTTTGCTAAATATCTTATAGGATAATAAATTGAGTAAGACCAAATAAATAACACCTATAATGTAATAATGACTGTATCTTAGGTATAGTACTCCATCCCCTCTTATTACGCTGGATATGGATTTAGCTGCCCAAAACCCCGGTGCAAAGGAGAAAAATAACTCCTTCTTATCTGTAAAAAACAATGCTATAATTGGGAACAACATAAATATACCTGTTCCTTTCATTACAGCAAATCCTTCAATCTTGTTACTTGAAAAAGCATTTATTAAAAATCCATATACTGGTGCTTCGAGGGATACTAATAATGCAATTGCAAATATATTTTTTACAGGAAAATTTGCAATATTGGAAAACCACATTACAAATACAACTGTAAAATAGGTTAAAATAACAACCGTAACAAATCTAAATGATAAGAACACATTAATACTTAAAGGGGTTACTTTTATTGATGTAAGAATATTATCATCCCTATCTTCAAGTATTGAAAAAGCCAATATTGCTCCAAAGGCAATAGGCGTTATCAGAGTTAGCATAACCAATATTAAGTCTGCATATAAATCTATGTTAAGGTTTGACCTTTCAGCTATCCATGGGACAAAATACCTTCCTATGATGCCAAATACAAATGGATATCCGAACATAAACCTTATCATGGAGTCTCGACTCCATTTCTTAAGCTCAGATTTAACAAAACTTATATACATAGCTACTCACCACCTTCCTTTACCTGAAATTCCCCTAGTTTTTTACAGACTACACGGAATAACAATAAGGATGCTATTATTAAATATCCTATTGCAAAAAGAATTCTCCATGTATCCATTCCTCCTGTAGTGCTTTCCAATAGTATAGAAGCGGATTTAGTAGGCACTATAAAAAGAATTCTGTCTACTATTTTACTTTTTATATATCCTATTTGTTTCAACAGAACTGGTATTGAAAATACAAAAGTATATTTCATCATAGCCATTAGCATTTCAGTGAAGTCTTTTGAATTAAAGGTCAATAAAAACCCTACTAGTGAATGGAAAAAAGCTATAAGTATAACTGCCCCTATTAATCCAAATAGGTTTAGATTTACCTCTTTAAACAGCTTTCCATATCCATATATCATGAGAAGCGTAATCAAATCTGATATTATATTTGCAAAGGTTTTAGCCAATATATACTCACTTTTAGCTATGGGAGCAACTAAAATAGATCTTATGGTACCTTCCTGCCTTTCATAAAAAAGAGTGGCTCCAACTAATACCATGGACATTGCTGTAGTATCCATATAGACCAGCATTGGTATTAAGCTGGTTATATCCTCCATATCTGTAAAATATAATACAGCTATCCATAATAAATCAACTAAAATTCCAGCTGTAAATATGTTGTATTTTTTCATCCTTTGTAGTTCACCAGCTAGTAAGGTAGTGAAGCTATTCATGTGTGCTCACCCCTGTTACCTTTATGAATATATCGTCTAGAGTCATCTCTTTACTGTGAATAGTCAATATTTCTCTTGTTTTTATTATATTTATAAATCTATTATCATCTTTTAAGGAATCAAGATCAAAGGATTCCTTTTTGATTTCTTCTCCATCTCTGTACTCTACCTCTACCTTTCTTTCTCCGTATTTAAGCTTTAAATTCTTTGGAGTATCTATTTCTACAATTTCACCATTGGCCATAAAAGCTATTCTATCGCATAGTTCATCTACATCATTCATAAGATGGGTAGTTATAAGGACAGTTCCTCCATTTTCCTTATATTCTTTTATTATGTCCTTTAATATTCTTGAATTGTGAGGATCCAAGCCATTGGTAGGTTCATCCAGGAATAGCATTTTAGGATTGCTTATCATAGCTCTTACAAAGTTTAACCTAACCTTCATACCTTTGGAAAACTCAGAAACCTTTTTGTTCCTGTCTTCATAAAGCCCTACTCTCCTTAATAGATCATCTGTATCTATTGGGCTTTTATACAGTTTCTTAAAGAAATCTATATTTTCAGCAGCAGTTAGTTTAGAAAAGTGAACAGGCATTTCAAAACCTACTCCTATTTCTTCATAATAGGACTTGTTATAGGACTTCAAATTCTTTCCTTTATATAATATTTCTCCTTCATATCCATCCAACAGCTTTGTTAGTATTTTTTGAGTAGTACTTTTCCCCACCCCACTAGGTCCTAGAAGTCCGAATATTTCACCGTCTCTGATTTCAAAGGATATGCCCTTTATTGTATCTTCCTTATTTTTTGGATACCTAAAGGTTAAATTGTTAATTTGATACATAAACTCACCCCTTTTTCTATTAGACCACATGGTCTAAACTGGTAAGTTTATTATATTACAGTTCAAGATTTTTATCAAGAAGTGCAACGGGTGCAATGGGGACGGGGAATTTTGCATCAAATTGATGCAAAATTCCCCGTCCCCATTGCATGTTCAAAAATAATTATGTTGCTTGTCCTATTTACTGAGTATAGAATATGTACTATAATTAATGTAAATTATTTTTAACTTTTTAAATATCAAGGTTCAACTATATTTAGAGAATGGAGGAAACTATGTTAAAGGAATTCAAGAATTTTGCAATAAAAGGCAATATGGTTGATATGGCAGTTGGTATCATCATTGGTGGTGCATTTAATGGAATTGTAAATTCACTGGTTAATGATGTCATTATGCCAGTACTTAGTGTATTTACAGGTAGAATTGATTTTGGCAACCTTTTTATAGCATTGGATGGAAATAAATATGAAACCTTGCAGGATGCTAAAGACGCAGGAGTGGCTACATTAAACTATGGAACATTTATTTCCGGAGTATTAAACTTCTTAATAATGGCGTTTGTCGTATTTTTAATTGTTAGATGGATTAACAGATTGAGAAAACCTGCACCAGCTGCAGCACCTACTACAAAAAAATGCCCTTATTGTTATTCTGACGTTCATATGAACGCTACAAAATGCCCTCATTGCACATCTGATTTATAAGATGCAAGAAGTGCAACGGGGACGGGGGTTTTTGCATCACTACTATTTAATCTTATATTTTTTCTGAATGTTGTTAACTATACCTCTTGTTGTTCCTGTCATTTCAGCTATTCTTCTATGGGGTAGGCGGCTTTTATTCAACATTTCTACAATAATTTCCTCCAATATATGCCTTTTGTTGGCTAATTCCTCCAACTTGCTAACTTTGTATTTTTTGCAATAATCTGATATGATCCTACGGGCCCTTTCTTCTCTTTCCCTTTCCAAATCCTCCTTTATTTCCAGAAACTCCTCTGTATCATCCATTAAATGAAACTTTTTATACTCCTCTATTGAACTAGAAAATATTTCCATTATCATATCCTTTGTTTTGGAGTGAATCAGCCTGTCCTTCTTGTTTATATAGCTGTTATAGCTGCTCCATGTATATTCTTCAGCCTTATTCACCATATTAGCCTTAACAGGATTATTATGTATATAGCGCATTACCTGCACAAGATGCCCATCATTATGTATAACCTCGCTTTTGAATCTATCCTGGAATACATGTCCTATTTTTTCATACTTATTATTATACCTACGGGCAAACCTTATATTAATCCTCTTAATAGCTTCTGACATATCCTCCAAATCTGACCCAATCAACAGGTGAACATGATTATCCATAATACAATAGGCTACCACTTCAATATTTCTCTCCTTTACCTGTAAGTTCAGCTGTTCCAGGAAATATAATTTTTCTGAAGCATTACTGAATATCATGTTCTTATTATTACCTCTCATCATAACATGATAATACCCGGTATGGCTTTCTTCCCTAGCAACTCTACCCATAACATCACCCCAAAAACTCAATAATAGAATTTGATAAATTCTACTGTATTTATATAATTCCACATGAAACTGATTAATCCTTGTTTTATTTTTAAAAATGCAATGGGGACGGGGGTTTTTGCATTAAATTAATGCAAAAACCCCCGTCCCCATTGCATCCCCATTGCATCTTTTTTATGCTAAAATATAAGTATATTGTGAAGGAAAGGGGTTTTTATATGAGATTTATATCTTATATATATAATGATAAAGAATATTATGGAATAGCAGATAAGAATTCTATTGTACCCATGGATACAATACTAAAGCATTTAGGAAAGGAAATGCCTAAAAACCTGCTGGAATTTATACGTACCTATTCTGATTCCTTAATTCAGGATATTGAAACCATTTTATCTAACGAACATATTGAGCCCATTCCCTATGACAAAGTAAAGATTACTGCTCCTATTCCTCATCCCAGAAGAAATGTATTCTGTTTAGGCAAAAACTATAGAGACCATGCTTTGGAAATAAAAAGCCTTCCTAGCGGAAGTGCGGATATTCCTGATTATCCAATCTACTTTACAAAGGTAGCAGATCCATGTATTGGGCATATGGACAAGGTAATAATCCCAAAGGAATACACTGAAAATATAGATTATGAAGTAGAGCTGGCCGTTATAATTGGCAGGGATGGAAAGGATATACCAGCTGAAAAGGCAGAGGAATACATATTTGGATACACCATTGCCAACGATATAACTGCAAGGGACATACAGAAGAAGCACAGCCAATGGTTTAAGGGGAAAAGCCTGGATACATTTACGCCAATGGGCCCTTACATTGTCCATAAGTCTGAAATAGAATTCCCTGTTGAATTGGACATAATAAGTAAGGTAAACGGCGAAATAAGACAAAGTTCCAATACAAGAGAGCTGATATTTGATATACCTTATATAATCTCCGATCTATCCAAGGGGCTTACCTTAAGAGCTGGAGATATAATACTTACAGGAACGCCAAAAGGAGTGGGAATGGGATTTAACCCACCAAGATTCTTGAAATCTGGCGATATAGTTGAATGTTATATTGAGAAGATTGGGACACTGGTAAATATTATTGAATAAAGGAGATGCATTTATTGCGTCTCCTTTATACCTCTTTTTATACTTATTTCTATGCTACCTAATGTACCATTCCCACTATTATCTTCACTCTGAATATTATATATAAAAGGAATACTTTCATTATCAAATACTTCCTTTAAACTCTTTAAATTATATATACTGCCCCCTCCTGTAATTTCAATGCCCTTTTTGCTTATTATTACACCATTAAAGTTTGTACCTCCTTGAGGTAATTGAACAATTCCATTAGGCGCTATTAGTGCTCCTGTAAAGCTAGTACCAGTATTTATTGTTATATTGCCTTTGCTTACAATTACAACATTAGTAAAATATCCATCATTAATATCCCATTGTGGCCAACCAGTATAATTATAATTATCTACTAACCATCTAGCATTATCAGGTACTGTAGTACTAACATTTCCTTCAATAATCGTATATCCATTTTTTTTATACCAACTATCTTCTCTTAAGCTAAAATCAATTATTGGTATTTGAAAACTATCTAAGCTATTAACTTTTATACACTTATTTAGTAAGTCCTGATTATATTCTTTTGGATCTATTATTATCCCGTTACTCGTTATTATTAGATCACCAGTATAATATATATTTTTTTTAATATCTGGAGTCCAACTTAATTCTAAATCACCATTTACATATACATTACCATGAATTATGGCATCCTTTAGTCTAAAATTGCCATTAACTCTTATATCTCCATACACATTTCTTGTGCCAATCCAAAATTCTAAATCGCCATTTACATATATACTTCCAGGTTTAGCTTCACTTCCAAAAGATGCTGATCCTCCATTCATCTTAACAGGTCCATTAAAATACATATTGCTTATATTTAATAAGGAGCCTCCATTTAAATCATGAGTCTCTATTCCATCCATAATTATACTTCCTGAAACAGCATTTACTGATGTACCAAGAAATCTAAATTTTTCTGCATAAAATATTAATTGGTCAGTCACTTCATTTTCATTTGTATGGCAAATTATTGATATTATTGCATCCACAGACCTACTGCTATCTCCAATAATTCCAACTGATTCTATTCTGTAATCCCTTATATTTTCATCTTCATCATTTTTACTTACTGATATAATAGCTTTTGGTTTCTCTCCATTATTTACTTCAAAATCTTCTAAGGTAAAAGTTTTAGTAGTATACATTTCTTCTATATGCTGGAAAAATTCTACACTTGTGTTATATTTGCTTCCATTTTCCTCTATTTCTTTACTTATTTGGTCAATAATATAATTCACCCCAGCTTCAGCTATATAATAAGCAGCCTGGCTTTTGCTATCCACTTTTGTCATCTTATAATTAGATGCTGAAACGTTAATAATTGCTATGCTGAAAATTGATAATAATGCTAAAGCAAACACTGCAATTATCATAGCAAAGCCTTTTTCTTCTTTAATCATCCTCCACAAACTGTTCACCTCCTCCTCTGATATAAACAGTTGAAGATAGTATATAGTCTTCTCCTTTGCCATTTTTTATAACTATGTTTATTTCCATCCCTATTCCCTCATCTTCATCCATAATCTCCCTTACTCTCAATTCGTCAATTCCTTTAATAAACTCTTCACCATCTTTGCAAAGGCTTCTATCTATAATCTCATAAGTACAACCATCTATTATTAATTCTTTAGCAAAGCCACCGCCTGCATCACCTTTCCCTACCTCAATACTATCAGATTTTCTGATTTCCCTAACTAGATAATCCATTGCTCTGCGGGCAACAGCTATATCTGCTGCATTTGTATTTTGATTGCTAAAATTTTTATAGGAAAATATAAACGGGGAAAATGCCATTGACAAAAATATACCTATGAGCCCTAAGGTTATAATCAATTCTATTAAAGTAAAACCTCTATTCCTCCCCACCTGAAGTACCCCCTAATTCTTTCCAGATATATAACGATTCATATTGTGTTTCTAATTTATTCATATCCTTATTATCATACACCTTAACTATTACCCTTACTAAGTCATTATTTTCCTTCTCTTTCTCAATTTCTATTGTCAAATACTTACCACTGTCATATTCATGACTATAAATATATTTTCCCTTAACATAGGTATACCCATGATTTGCTAATTCTTCATAAGGAATACTCCTGCTCAAATGATATACTTCTTCCATGGCATTTTGTCCTAAATAAGTAGAATCAAGGGTTTGTTCAGTTTGCCTGTTGGTTTTAGCTGATAGTGTGAATATTGGTAAACATACTGATGCAATTATCCCAATTATAACTATGGAAAGCAAAACCTCTATAATAGTAAAACCAGCCTTACATTTTTTAGCACTTATCAACTAAACCACCTCTTTATTTATGCAATGATTGTCTTCAAATCATTTTTCATCAATATCCAACAAATAATTTTTTGGAAAATACAAAATATGCAATAGGAAACTATCTTTCAAAACTTACGTTCCTATTGCATTACATGGTATATGCTAATTCTATTATAGCTTATATAATTTTTTTAGCAATGCCCTATATAATTTTCTTTTTGCACACTATGATCTTAAATATTGCTCCAGTTCCCATTGATGGACTTTAGAAGTGTAGCTCTTCCATTCCTTCAACTTTGCTGTTATAAATTTATTTGTTACATGGCTTCCTAAAGCTTCCTTAATAAGCTCATCATTGGATAATTCCATTATGGCCTCATATAAATTTTTGGGCAATGCCTCTATATGATTTTCCTTTATTTCTTCAGCACACATTTCATATATATTTCTATTTATTGGCTCTGGTGGTTCTATCCTGTTTATTATTCCATCCAGTCCTGCAGTTAATGTAACAGCAAGAGCTAAATATGGGTTGCATGATGGGTCTGGGTTCCTAAGCTCAATTCTTGTACTTGCTCCCCTTTTGGCTGGTATTCTAATTAATGGACTTCTGTTTTTTTCAGACCAGGCTATATTTACCGGAGCTTCAAACCCGCTTACAAGCCTTTTATAGGAATTTACAATAGGATTTGTAATGGCTGCAAATCCTCTGGCATGTTTAAGTATTCCTCCAATGAAATACAGTGCTTCGTCGCTTAACTTATTTTCCTTATGTTCATCATAAAATATATTTTCCCCATCCTTAAAAAGGGACATATTTAAATGCATTCCAGAACCTGCAATTCCTGCAACTGGCTTTGGCATAAAAGTTGCAAACAACCCTAAATCATCTGCAATCTTTTTTACCACATACTTGAAAGTCATAATATTATCAGCAGTCCTTAGGGCATCTGCATATTTAAAATCTATTTCATGCTGTCCTGGCCCACATTCATGGTGGGCAGCCTCAACTTCAAAGCCCAGGTTTTCCAAAGCAACAGTAATAGCTTCTCTTACGCTTTCACCTTTATCCATAGGTGCCATATCAAAATATCCTGCTTTATCCTTGCTTTCAAATACAGGGTCTCCTTTTTCATCTTTTTTAAATATATAAAACTCAGGCTCTGGCCCAACGTTAAAAGTGTAACCCATTTCCTCTGCTTTCTTAATGGCTCTTTTTAAAACATATCTTGGGTCCCCCTCAAAAGGTTTGCCATCTGGAGTATATACATCACATATCATTCTGGCTACAGTATATCCGTTTAAAGTTGGCCATGGCAGCAGGCTAAATGTTGATAAGTCTGGATATAAATACATATCTGATTCTTCAATACGCGTAAATCCATCAATAGATGAGCCGTCAAACATTATTTCGTTATTTAATACTTTGTCAATCTGATTTACTGGAAGGGTAGTGCTCTTTGCAGAACCTAATATATCTGCAATCTGCAATACAATGAATCTGACATTCTTTTCCTTTATTAAACTTCTTATCTTTTTTTCCTGCTCTTCCTGATTTATAGACGCTTTTTTCATAAAAGACTTCCTTTCTTAATTTAGAATAAAATTAATAATAACTATTATATATTAAAGCATTAAATCAGGAAACATTTTTTTATGCATTAGGGACGAAAATTTTTGCATTAAATTAATGCAAAAACCCCCGTCCCCGTTGCACGATTACTTCACATTCATGGCCCTCATGGCATTTAGTATGGCAATTACTGCTACACCAACATCGGCAAATACTGCTTCCCACATGGTTGCCACGCCAAAGGCTCCCATTGCCAAAAACAATATCTTTATACCTAAAGCAAATACTATATTCTGCCATACTATCCTTTGGGTTTTCCTTGCTATCCTAATGGCTGCAGCTATTTTAGAAGGTTCATCTGTCATTATGACAACATCTGCTGCCTCAATGGCTGCATCGGAGCCTAACCCTCCCATGGCTATTCCAATATCTGCCCTTGCAAGAACAGGCGCATCGTTTATGCCATCTCCTACATATATAAGCTTTCCCCTTGGAGATTTCTGGCTATCCAAAAGCTCAAGCTTTTCTACTTTATCATGTGGCAAAAGCTCTGAGTATATCTCGTCCAGCCCTAGCTCTTTACCTATTTTATCACCAACAGCTTTTATATCCCCTGTAAGCATGACATTTTTCCTTATTCCAAGTTCCTTCAATTCCTTGATAGCCTTTTTGGAATCCTCTTTAATCTCATCAGATATGACTATATATCCGGCATACATATTATCTACTGCCACATGGACAATGGTTCCGATTGAATCTGTATCCGCACATCTAATATTCTCCCTATTCATGAGTTTTCTGTTTCCTGCAATTATAACCTTGCCGTTTACCTTTAATTTTGTTCCATGGCCTGGTATTTCTTCATATCCTTCAACTGTAGCCTTATTGACTTCCTTTCCATATTCCTTTAATATAGATACGGCAATTGGATGGTTTGAAAAGCTTTCAGCAAAAGCTGCAAGTTCAATTAATTGTTCTTTACTAAATCCATTTTGGGCAAAAACACCTGTTACATTGAATACTCCCTTTGTAAGGGTACCTGTTTTATCGAATACTATAGTTTCAACGTGGTTTAAAGCCTCCAGGAAGTTGCTTCCCTTTACCAATATGCCCTTTCTGGACGCTCCTCCAATTCCGCCAAAGAATCCCAGGGGAATTGATATGACAAGGGCACAGGGACATGATATTACCAGAAATATCAAAGCTCTGTATATCCACTCTGAAAACTGCTCTCTTAATACAACAGGTGGAATCAAGGCTATTCCTAAGGCCAAAAATACCACTATTGGAGTATAGTATCTAGCAAATCTGGTTATGAACTTTTCCGTTGGAGCCTTTCTTGTACTTGCATTCTGAACTAAATCCAGAATCCTTGCAACAGTTGATTCACCATAGCTTTTGGTTACCTCTATTGTCAAAAGCCCGCTGTTGTTAATAAATCCGCTTAATGCAATGCTGCCAGGCTCTAATTCCCTTGGAATGGACTCACCTGTCAGTGCAGAAGTATCTGCCGTAGAATACCCTTCTATAACCTTTCCATCCAGAGGTATTTTCTCCCCTGGCTTTACAACTATTATATCTCCAACTCTTACATCCTCTGGAGAAACCTTTATAATGCTTTCCCCAACCTTTAAGTTGGCATATTCAGGCTTTATGTCCATTAAGGAGGTTATTGACTTCCTCGATCGGTTTATGGCTATATCCTGAAAAAGCTCTCCTACCTGATAGAAAAGCATTACTGCAACGCCTTCAGGATATTCTCCAACAAAAAAGGCACCAATTGTTGCAATGGTCATCAGAAAGTTCTCATCAAACACCTGGCCCCTTGATATGTTCTTAATTGCCCTTAATAATACATCTCCTCCAACTATTGTATAGCTTGTCAGATAAATAACCAGTTCAAAGGGTCCAGATAAATCCATAATAATTCCTGTGAAGAACAGCAATAAGCTCAATCCAATCCTTATAACAGGCTTCACATATGATTCGTCCCCATGGCTGTGTACATGGCCGTGAGAATGGCCATGGTGATCATGGTCTTCAACCATGTTATCAATTACCTTTACATGGGGCTCATATTTTTTGACTATATTGCTTACTTTATCATATATGCCTTCCAGTTCCTCTGCTCCGCCTTCTATTGTAAGAACCTTTGTGACGAAATTCATATGTGCACTGATTCCATCTATTTCGTTTACTTCCTTCTCAATTTTTTCAGAGCAATGAGCGCAGCTAAGCCCCTCCAGTATTAACTCCTTTTTTACGGCTACCGTCATAATGTTCCCCCCTTAATGGACTATTTTTCCTTAATATGGCTTAAACCCTGGTCAAATATCTCCTTTACATGGTCATCATCCAGAGAATAATAGACTACTTTTCCTTCCCTCCTGCTCTTTACAAGCCTGGCCTGTTTTAAAATTCTCAGCTGATGGGAAATTGCAGATTGAGTCATATTAAGAAGAGCTGCAATATCACATACACACATTTCGGATTCATCCAGTGCCCAGAGAATTTTAACTCTGGTGGAATCCCCAAATACCTTAAACAGTTCTGCCAAATCACATAGGGTTTCTTCCTCGGGCATCTTTTCCTTTACAGAATCTATGATATCCTCATGAATAGCAGTGATCTCGCAGCTTTCAATATCCCTTTTATCCATAGCTAACCTCCTTTTTTATGAACATTTGAACAATGGTTCATATGTTTCTATTATTATTCTATGTTTATATACAAAAAAAGTCAACAAAAAAAGGACAGCCCTTTTAATTTTTTTAATAAAAAGGCTGCCACACTTTGCTCTACCTATTCCTTTTCAAACCTGCTTAAATAATATGATGCCCACAAGCCTATGAGCATTATTGCTAAGCTTATAATATGCCTTATATCCAGGTTAAATCCCGGGAATATAGGTATAATAGAGCCAACTACAAATCCTAGTATTGCATAGTATGTATATCCATAAACCCTGTCAAATAACATGGAAATAGCCTTTGATAGCAGTAAGAAGCATATAACAAATCCAATTCCAACAGGTATTAACATGAATATCTTCAATGACGCCAAAGCATCCAAAAGAACCTCATAGGATCCTAAGTATATTAGAATTACCGAAGAGCTTACTCCCGGTATTATGGTCCCTACCCCTATTATGACTCCATATAATATGAGCTGAAAAACTGAAAAGTCTTTATCTGAAATTGAACTATTAACGCTATTTTCCATTACAGATAGCAAACTGGTTATTAAAAATGCCACAATAAGCAATATTATATATTCTTTTCTAAATCCATTTTTGTTTGCCTTTTTAAACAGGGATGGAAAGGTTCCTGCCATAAGTCCCACAAACAGATATCTTATTTCCACATTATAATAAATGAATAAATACTTAAAAATATTGCTAAATACCAAAACTCCTGTTATTGCCCCAGACCCATAGGGCATTAGATAGGTTAGGCTCTTCCTAAAGTCCCTGAATATATTTCCAATGGCATAGGTTATCTTTTCATATATTCCAAGTATAACGGCTATAGCTCCTCCGCTTACCCCCGGTGCAATGGCTCCTGCTCCAATTGCTACTCCCTTTAAAAAGTTGAGCATCATATTCTTCATTTAAATCACCCTTATATGCAGATTCCCACACTTTAGAATTATATTTCAATATAATTCTAAAGTGTAGCCTGGCACTATTTATAGTGCCAGGTAACACTCTTAGCCTGTCCTATTAATCCTTCAAAATTCCCTGCCTTCTCAATATAATCTTATATCCATCTACTCCATAGTTTAGTGCCCTGTTTACCCTGCTTATAGTAGCAGTGCTGGCTCCCGTTATGTTTTCAATTTCAGTATAGGTTTTTTTCATAGTCAACAGTTTAGCCACTTCCAATCTTTGAGCTATTGAATTTATTTCCTTTATGGTGCATAAATCCTCAAAAAATCGATAACATTCCTCCTTGTCCCTGAGCATTAGGATTGCATCAAATAGCTCATCTACCTGTTTGCTTTTTATCCTTGAATTAAATTCTACCAAGACCTCACCACCCTATTAATATTTTGGTGTCATCTATAAATGACGTATCTAGAATGGAAAATCTGGGATTATATCCCAGATTTAGAATAACCCAACTATTTCTCCGTTTTCCAATATATCAATATTATTTGCAGCAGGTACCTTTGGCAATCCAGGCATAGTCATGATATCTCCAGTCAATGCAACTATAAACCCAGCACCATTGGATACCTTTATGTCCCTTACTGTTATTTTAAATCCCTTTGGCCTTGCCAAAAGAGTTGGGTCATCAGATAGGGAATATTGAGTTTTAGCCATACAAATTGGCATCTTATCCAGTCCTAGCTCTTCAAACTCTTTAATCTTCTTTTCGCATGTTTTTGTATATTCCACTCCGTCAGCACCATAAATTTCTACTGCTATTTTCTCTATCTTATCCTTAATGGGCTCATCTACATCATACAATGGTTTGAACCTGGATTCCTTTGTTTCGCATATCTCTACTACTTTTTTTGCTAATTCAATAGCTCCATCTCCTCCTTTTGCCCATACCTCTGAAAGCACTGCTTCAGCTCCAGCTTTCCTGCATTTGCTCATCAAAAACTCCAATTCCCTTTCAGTATCAGTTGGGAATCTGTTTATGGCAACTACTGCAGGTACTCCAAACTTATTTACATTTTCAATATGCTTTTCAAGGTTTTCAAATCCTCTTGCCAGGGCATCTATATTTTCTACTCCAAGTTCATCCTTCTTAACTCCACCGTGGTGTTTAAGGGCTCTTACTGTAGCAACTATTACTGCTGCATCAGGCTTTAAATTTCCGAATCTGGCTTTAATATCAAAGAACTTTTCAGCCCCCAGATCGGCACCGAATCCTGCCTCGGTAATTGTATAATCTGCAAGCTTTAATGCAAGCTTAGTAGCCAATATGGAGTTGCATCCATGGGCAATATTGGCAAATGGACCTCCATGGATCAATGCAGGTGTATTTTCCAGCGTTTGAACCAAATTTGGATGTATTGCATCCTTCATAAGCAATGCCACTGCACCCTGTGCCTTCAGGTCCTTTACATACACAGGGCTTCCATCATATCTATATGCAACAATTATATTTGCTACCCTTTCCTTTAAATCCTCCAGATCCTTTGCCAGGCAGAATATAGCCATTATCTCAGATGCCACAGTAATATCAAAGCCATCTTCTCTAGGAACTCCGTTTGTTCTTCCACCAAGTCCTACAACTATGTTTCTCAATGCCCTGTCATTCATATCCAGAACTCTCTTCCAGACAATTCTCCTTGGATCTATATTCAGTTGATTCCCTTGATGCAAGTGATTATCCAGTAGAGCTGAAATCAGGTTATGAGCTGTAGTTATGGCATGAAAATCTCCAGTAAAATGAAGATTTATATCCTCCATAGGAACTACCTGTGCATAACCGCCTCCTGCAGCACCACCCTTTACTCCAAAGCTGGGCCCTAAGGATGGCTCCCTTAAAGCAGTAATGGCAGTTTTGCCAATCTTGTTTAAACCCATGGAAAGGCCTATATTGGTGGTGGTTTTACCTTCCCCAGCTGGAGTAGGATTTATGGCTGTAACTAAAACAAGCTTTCCATCTTTTTTGTCCTTAAGCTTTTCAAAAACTTTAATGTTTACCTTTGCCTTATACTTCCCATAAAGTATTAAATCCTCTTCGTCCAGCCCAATTTTTTTTGCAACTTCAGTTATGGGAAGCATTTTTGCTTCTTGAGCAATTTGAACATCAGTTTTCACTAGTATACCTCCTTATACCTATATTCATGTTCCCAGGGAAGATTGGCATTATATCTAACAAAATATATTATGTATATTTTTTGCTGAAATAACTAACACAATTTAACTCATTAATTAGATTATACCAAAAACCAGGGTATATTTAAACGTTTTCCTCTAATAATTTCTAAAATGTACAGCCTTCAATAATACTTTAGCTGTTTATCAGACAAAAATCAAGGCTTTAAAGTGTATACCTTAAAGCCTTATTCCAAAATATTATTTTCCAATATCCTTCCTGTAGAACATTCCCTTGAATCTAATATTGTTTATATTCGAATATACCTTCCTCCTTGCTTCCTCTATGGTATTTCCTAATGCTATAACTGACAAGACCCTACCTCCATCTGTTAAAAGCCTATTTTCCTGAAGCTTTGTTCCATTATGGAAAAGTATTATTGATTCATTCAGGGATTCATGCCCCTCTATTTCAAATCCCTTTTCATACTTTAAAGGATATCCTTCCGATGTCAATACTACAGTCAGGGAGCTTTCCTTCTTCCACAGAATATCTGAACTATCCAGCGTTGAATCTATGGTCTTTTGGAACAGATCAACTATGTCGCTTTCAAGCCTTGGTATCAACACTTCAGTTTCAGGATCTCCAAATCTTACATTAAACTCCAGTACCTTAGGGCTTCCATCTACTATCATAAGGCCAACATAGAGAATTCCATTATAGTTGAGGCCTTCCTCCTGCAATCCATACTGGATTCTGTCAAGTATCTCCTCCTTAATCCTTGTTTTCAGGCTTTCCGTAAACAATGGGCTTGGTGAAAAAGCGCCTACTCCTCCAGTATTTGGCCCCAGGTCTCCATCATATGCCTTTTTGTAGTCTTTTGCGCTTTCCATAGGTATAATCCTATTATCCGTTACAAAGCATAGCAATGATGCTTCAATTCCGTCAAGATATTCCTCTATGACAACCTTGCTTCCCTCTTTGCCGAATTTCCTGTTTTCAAGCACATCCTCCAATACCTTTATGGCCTCTTCTTGGGTATTCACTATTTCAACTCCCTTTCCTAGGCAGAGTCCATCAGCCTTTATTACCAGGGGATAGTTAAATTCCTTTATACCTTCACAGGCTTTATTGTAGTTTTCATAGACTCTATACCTTGCAGTGGGAATACTGTATTTTTCCATAAAACTCTTTGCAAAGCTTTTGCTTCCTTCAAGCCTTGCACAGCTTTTATCAGGTCCGAATATTTTAAGTCCCCTCTCCTGAAACCTGTCAACAATTCCTAGAACCAATGGCTCCTCAGGGCCTACAACAGTTAAGTCTATATTGTTTTTTACTGCAAAATCCAAAAGCCCGTCTATGTCGTTGGCCTTTATATCCACATTTTCTGCAACAAGGTTTGTGCCGCCGTTTCCTGGTGCACAGTAGATTTTATCCACCTCATCAGATTGTGCTATTTTCCAGCATAAAGCATGTTCCCTTCCACCGCTTCCTACAACCAGTACCTTCATACAAAAACCTCCTAGTGCTTAAAATGCCTGATACCTGTAAATACCATGGCAATATTGTACTTGTTGGCTTCCTCAATTACCTCTTCATCCCTTATGGAACCTCCCGGCTGAATTATTGCAGTAATTCCTGATTTCCCAAGCAGCTCTATGGAATCCTTAAAGGGGAAGAATCCGTCAGATGCCAATACGCTTCCCATTGTATTGTCCTTTGCCCTTTTTATTGCATTCTCCACTGCCCAGAAACGGTTAACCTCTCCTCCTCCAATGCCAATGGTTGCCTTATTCTTGGCTATTACCACCCCATTTGACTTCAAATGCTTAACTGCCTTCCAGGCAAACATTAAGTCCTCCATTTCCTCTGAGGTTGGCTTTCTTTCAGTTACCACTTTTATATCATCCAAAAGGCTCCTTGTGTCCTTATCCTGAATCAATATACCACCAGATACATGTTTCAGCTCCATTTCTTCATTTATGTCACCTAATTCCCCCACCTGAATAAGCCTTAGATTCTTCTTCTTGGCAAGTATTTCAATGGCACCTTCAGTAAAGGATGGCGCAATTATAACCTCAAGAAATATCTTGCTCATTTCCATTGCAGTATCCTCATCTATTTCCCTGTTGGCTGCAACTATTCCACCGTATATGGATTCCTTATCGCATTCATAGGCCTTCAGGTAGGCTTCCAAAATGCTAATACCGCTTCCTATACCACATGGATTTGCATGCTTTACAGCCACCACAGTTGGCTCATCAAATTCCTTTACCATATCCAGTGCAGCACTTCCATCGTTTATATTGTTAAAGGATAGTTCCTTACCGTGGAGCTTTTCACCTTTTGCAATGCTTCCTTCAGTTATATCTGATTTTACATAGAAGGCTGCATTTTGATGAGGATTTTCTCCATATCTAAGCTTTTCCCTAAGCCTATACCCCAATGTCATGAATTCAGGGAATTTCACATCATCCAGCTTATTAAAATAGTGAGATATGAGAAAATCATAGTATGCAGTATAGTTAAAAACCTTTCTTGCGAGATAAAGGCGGGTTTTGAGGGTAGTTTCTCCATTTTCCATAAGCTCATTTAAAACCAATTGGTAATCTTCAGGGTCAACTATAACTGTCACATGTTTATAGTTTTTGGCTGCAGCCCTTATCATGGAAGGACCGCCTATGTCTATGTTCTCTATAATTTCATCATAAGTTACATCCTCTTTCCTCAGTGTTTCTTCAAAGGGATACAGGTTGTTCACCACCATATCTATGGAAGAAATATTCATATCCTTAACGGTGCTTACATGGCTTTCATCATCTCTTCTGTAAAGTATTCCTCCATGGATATAGGGATTTAATGTTTTCACCCTTCCATCCAGTATTTCCGGAAATCCTGTTACCTCCTCAATTCCTATTACATCAATACCTGAGCCTTTAAGCTCCCTTAAGGTGCCTCCTGTGGATATTATCTGCCATCCAAGCTCTACTAATTTTTTTGCAAACTCCACTATTCCCCTTTTGTCATACACGCTTATTAAAGCTCTCTTCATGTTATCACTCCCAATCTATAGTAACTTTCCTTCCATTTACTCTAATCCTGCCTTGGCAATAAAGCTTTACTGATTCCACCAAAAGCCTGTGTTCCACCTTCAATACCTTTTCCCTTAAGGTGTCTACGGTGTCATTATCATCCACCTTAACAACCTCCTGCATTATAATGGGTCCTGTATCTGCGCCTTCATCAACAAAATGGACTGTAGCGCCGGTATATTTAACTCCATAGTCAAGTACTGCCTTATGAACTTTCTCTCCATAGTATCCTTTGCCGCAGAAGCTTGGAATTAAAGATGGGTGTATGTTTATTATCCTGTTTCTGTACTCATTGATGAACTTCCCGGGAAGTATCTTCAAAAAGCCTGCCAGTATGACAAGTTCTATTTCCCTTTCCCTTAGCTCCTCAATGAGCTTGTTGCTATACTCCTCGTCATCATATTCTTTCGGATCAATATATATAGATTCTATATTTGCATTTTTGCCTCGCTGAAGGCCATAGGCATCCTTTCTGTTGGATATAATAAGCCTAATCCTACCATCAATTATCCCTTCATCTATTGCATCTATTATTGCCTGAAGGTTTGTACCATTGCCAGATATAAACACTCCTATGTTTAGCATAGCACTACACCTTCATTTCCCCTTCTTATATCTCCAAGTATGAAGTATTTTTCATTTTTTGCCTTAATATGTTCCTCTATGTCCTTCAATTCACTGCCATCTACAATAAGCACCATTCCAACTCCCATGTTGAATGTTCCGTACATTTCCTTTTCATCAATATTTCCCCACTTCATAAGGAGCTTGAATATTACCGGTGTTTCTATGCTTGACTTGTTTATATATGCTGTTAAGCCCTCAGGTAGTGTTCTTGGAATGTTTTCAAAAAACCCTCCTCCGGTTATATGGCTTATGCCCTTTATGTTAAACCTTTCTATTAAGCTTAACACTACATTGGAATATATTCTTGTTGGCTTAATGAGCTCTTCTCCCAATGTGGTACCCAGTTCCGGTATAAAGGTATTCACATCCATTTTTTTCTTTTCAAATACTATTTTTCTCACTAAAGAATAGCCATTGCTGTGTATTCCACTTGAAGGCAATCCTATGACTATATCTCCTTCCTTTATGTTTGAACCGGTTATAATTTTTTTCTTTTCCACTACACCTACACCAAATCCTGCAATGTCATATTCCCCTTCATTGTAGAAGCCAGGCATTTCTGCTGTTTCACCGCCTATAAGTGCACAACCTGCCTTTATACACCCTGATGCTACTCCTTCAACAATTTTTGCCATCTTCTCTGGTATTAGCTTTCCTGTAGCAATATAGTCAAGGAAGAACAATGGCTTTGCACCCTGGCACAGTATGTCGTTTATGCACATTGCAACGCAGTCTTCCCCTACTGTATCGTGTTTATCCATCATAAATGCAATTTTCAGCTTTGTGCCCACTCCGTCAGTACCTGATACCAATACCGGCTCTTCATAGGCTTTCGTATCCAGCTGAAAGAGGCCTGAAAAACCTCCTATATCAGATAGAACTCCAGGAATACTGGTTTTCTTTACAAATCCCTTTATAAGCTGAACTTCTCTGTATCCGGATTCCTTATCAACACCTGCATCCTTATATGTTAGAGACATATCTACACCTCTTTCCTGTTATTTAACCACAGGGGCGGTTCTTTTAAGACAAATAAGACAAAAGAACCGTCCCCCTGTCTTATAACTTATACCGGGTATTTCCCTGTAAAGCATCCTGTGCAAAATTCATTTTCTCCACCAGCTGCCTTAATGAGCCCTTCCAGGGACAGATAGCACAGGGAATCTGCTCCTATGGATTTCCTGATCTCCTCAACGCTCATATTGTGTGCCATAAGATTGTCCTCCCTTGGAGTATCCACACCTAAATAGCATGGCTTTGTTACAGGTGGAGAGCTTATTCTTACATGGACCTCCTTAGCTCCAGCCTTCCTCAGTATTTCTATAATTCTTTTTATGGTTGTTCCCCTTACAATAGAATCATCTACCAAAATCACCCTTTTATTGTTTATATTCTCCTTCAGGGCATTCAGCTTTATCCTTACGCCCTGCTCCCTTTGCTCCTGTGTTGGCTCTATGAAGGTTCTTCCTACATATCTGTTCTTTATCAGTCCTTCTCTATATGGTATTTTGGATTCCTCTGCATATCCAATGGCTGATACTATTCCTGAATCAGGAGCTCCTATTACAATATCCCCTTCAACGGGGCTTTCCCTGTAAAGCTGTCTGCCGGCTTCAATTCTTGCCCTGTATACACTCCTTCCATCCATACGGCTATCAGGCCTGGCAAGATATATATATTCAAATAGGCAGTGGCTCTTATTGGCTGATTTAAGCCTTACAGTAGTTACTCCCCTTTCATCTATAGCAACCATTTCCCCAGGCTCTATATCCCTAATGAACTCTGCACCTATGGTATCAAAGGCACATGTTTCCGATGCCATAATATAGCCATCTTTTATGCTTCCTAAGGCTAAGGGTTTTAACCCGTAAGGATCCCTTACTCCAATGAGCTTATCAGAGCTCATTATTACTATGCTATAAGAGCCCTTTATTTCATCTATAGCCTTAATAACTGCATCCTCCAGCCCGTTTCTGTGGTGCCTTGCAATTAGATTGGCTATTACCTCTGAATCCAGGTTACTTTGGAATATTACACCGCTGTCCTCAAGCTTATCTCTTAGTTCCTTGGCATTTACTATGCTTCCGTCCATGGAAAGGGCCAAGGCGCCTTTTTTATATCCTACAGCCAGTGGCTCTGCTATACTTAATCCCTTGTTCTCGCGATGTGAAGCATATCTGATATGGCCTATGGCAATATTGCCAATGAGCCTGTCTATGGCATCTCTTGAAAACACTTCATTTACCAGACCTAATCCCTTATGATAGTCCACAAATCCATTGTTGTTAACTGCTATGCCTGTGCTTGCCTGGCCTCTGTGCTGCAGTGCATAGAGGCCATAATATGCCATCTGTGATGCATCTTTTCTGTTTTTGCTGTATATTCCAATAACTCCACTCAATATGCTCACCTCTAATTCTCGCAAATGGTTTTGTCCATATTGACTACTTCCTCAGCCATTTCCCTCTTGTATTCCTTGATCTTTTGTCTTAACTCAGGATATTTCAAAGACAGCATCTGAACTGCCAATAGCCCTCCATTTTCTCCTCCATCTATGGCAACAGTTGCAACAGGTACCCCCTTTGGCATCTGCACTACTGATAACAATGAGTCCAACCCGTCCATAGTAGAGGACTTGGCTGGAATCCCTATTACTGGAAGGGGCGTAATACCAGCAATGATTCCAGCCAGGTGGGCTGCCTTCCCGGCTATGGCTATTATGACTTCAATTCCTCTTTCCTCTGCCTTTTTAGCAAAATCAAAGGCTATATGTGGAGTCCTGTGGGCTGATATGACCCTAATCTCATAATCAACTCCAAATCTATCCAGAATTTTAGTAACCTTCATCCCCAGTTCCTTATCGGATAAGCTTCCCATTACAATTGCTACCTTCAATTTACACCCTCCTATTTAAAATATTTGACACCGGATTCAAATATATTGTGAATTCCTTTTATGTTTAGGTTCTTGTATATATCCATTCCTACTCTATCAATACAGCTTACAGTGCCCAAAACCCTTCCATCCGGACTTGTAATGGATTCAATGCCTAAATCTGAACCCGTTGGATTTTCTTCAACATATTGGGTTGCAATCTGTCCGTTATCCTTAAATGCATCATTTCTCAATATTATTCTTCCTTCACCAGTTGCCAGAGGCACTGAATATACATATCCAACATTCATTCCGCTCATCCATGGTGACAGGTTTGAAACCACCTTTACATCCACTACTGTGGATATAAACCTTCCACTGCTGTTATGGGCAATATATGCTGAAGTATCAGCAAGTTCAGATACATATCCATTTTCTATAAGACCCAGCTTTATAAGGGCATTAAGTCCCTGTCCAACTCCCAGCACAAGTCCATCCTTCACTGTTAAATGCTCATTTATGGCATCCATAAGTGGTGATTCCCTGAATAACAGGTTTAGCAATTTCCCTCCGCTTTCAGGCTCATTTCCAAGTATATATCCGTTAGCAAAGGCTAATATCTGGCAGTCCTTAATCTTTCTTGAAAGCTCATTAATGGATTCCATTACCATATCCCTTGACCTGGACTTAAATACAAATGCTTCAACATCTGCCCCTGCTTCCTTAAACTTCATCTCCAGGTCATATTCTCCATGAGTTCCTGTAAATACAGGAATTAATACCTTTGGCTTTGCAATGCTTACTGCTCTCCTAATTTTAGTGCCTTTTTCATAGAAGACATATTCTGCATGGTTTTTTTCCTCATCTGCTGGAAATACATCAGATAAAGGCTTTTGCCAGCTTTCAATAAGCTCATTGAGACTAATTGCCTCTCCGCCTAATCTTATTTCCTCTTCAGATATGGTCCTTCCGACTATTGAGTAATTTATGCCTTCAAATAAATCCTTAGTACCATTTCCTTCTTCAATTTCAAGTATTATTGAGCCATATAGAGGATTGTACATTCTCCCCAGCACTTCATCATTAAACTCAAATCCTATTCTGTTTCCAAAGGCCATTTCTGAAATGCTTCTTGCAATGCCTCCAAATTTCACTACAGAGCTTGACAGCACAACACCTTTATCTATAAGCTCCTTAACCTTCAGGTAATTTCTCTTTAATTCCTCAAAATCAACCAGTCCCTTTTCATCTATTCCAAGTTCTACAAGTACAACCTCTGAGTTAGCCTTTTTAAACTCCCTGGAAACTATATTTTTTATGTTTTCTGTAGTAACGGCAAAGCTTAGTAGTGAAGGAGGTACATCTATATCTCCAAAGCTTCCGCTCATTGAATCCTTTCCTCCAATGCTTGGAATATCCAGATTCTTCTGAACCAGGAAGGCTCCAAGGAGTGCCATAAATGGCTTAGCCCATTTAACAGGGTCATCTCCCAACTTTTCAAAGTACTCCTGGAATGTGAGCCTTATTTTTCTAAAGTCTCCACCCAAGGCCACTGCCTTTGATATGGATTCAATAACTGCATAGTAACCTCCGTGAAATGTGCTCCAGGAGCTTAAATATGGATCATATCCGCAGGTCATTATTGAGCAGGTAGTAGTTTTTCCATCGTAAACCGGAATCTTTGCAACCATCCCTTCCTGTGGAGTAAGCTTATACTTGCCCCCCAGCTGATTTAAAACGGTTCCTGAGCCGTAGGTATTGTCAAATCTTTCAATAAGCCCCTTTTGTGATGCAGTGTTTAGGTTGCTCATGTTCTCTATGAAGTCTTTTCTTATATCTTCTCCTTTAATGTATGAGGGAGCTTTCTTAAGATATAAATCATCCTTAGGGGATAACAGCTTTACTCTTGTTTTCTTTCTAATACCATTGGTGCTTAAGAAAGCTCTGCTTATATCTGCTACTTTTTTCCCTCTCCAGGTCATAACCATTCTGTTTGTATCTGTAACCTCTGCAATGACGCTGCCTTCCAAATCTTCCTCTTCTACAAGGGCCATGAACTCATCCAGGTCCTTTCTATCTATTAACACTGCCATTCTTTCCTGGGATTCTGATAATGCAATTTCCCAATCCTTAAGGCCAGGATATTTTAAAGGCACCTTATCCAAATCTATATAAAGGCTATCTGCCAATTCTCCAACAGCTACTGAAACTCCACCTGCGCCAAAATCGTTGCACTTCTTGATTAGCCTTGTTGCTTTTTCATTTCTGAAAAGCCTTACAATCTTCCTTTCCAGTATTGGGTCACCTTTTTGTACTTCTGCGCCGCTTTTTATCAAGGCTTCCTTGGTCTGTTCCTTTGATGAACCTACAGCTGCTCCAATTCCGTCCCTTCCTGTTCTTCCTCCTATGAGAAGTACCAGGTCTCCTTTTTCCGGCTTTCCTCTAACAACCCAGTCCTTTGGTGCTGCAGCAACCAAGGCTCCCAGTTCCATTCTCTTTGCAGCAAATCCTTCATGGTAAAACTCCTGAATATATCCTGAGGTGCTTCCAATCTGGTTTCCGTAGGATGAATAGCCTTCCATTGCCTTCTGGGTAATATTCCTCTGTGGAAGCTTTCCTGGTAATGTATCCTCATATTTTTGCCTTGGATCAGCTGATCCTGTTATCCTCATGGCCTGATATACATAGGCCCTTCCGGATAATGGGTCCCTGATTCCTCCCCCAAGGCAAGTGGCAGCTCCTCCAAAGGGTTCTATCTCTGTAGGATGGTTATGGGTTTCATTTTTGAACATTAACAGCCACTTTTCAGATTTACCGTTGTGGTCTACTTCTATCTCAATAGATGCAGCATTTACCTCGTCTGTTTCTTCCTTATCCTCTAACAGCCCCTTTTTCCTTATCTCCTTCATGTTAATAGTAGCCAGGTCCATAAGGCTTATAGGCTTCAATTTATCTCCGTAAACATATTTCCTTGAGGCTATATACTCTACTATTGCTTCTTCAAATACCTTCTTTAGGCTTCCTTCATCAATTTCAATGTTGGTTATTTCAGTATTAAAGGTCTTATGCCTGCAATGGTCAGACCAGTAGGTATCTATTATTTTCAATTCTGTAACAGTTGGGTTTCTTCTTTCCTCTTCCTTGAAGTATCTCTGGACATATACCAAGTCTTCCATACCCAGAGCCAGGCCTTGTTCCTTAAGAAGCTTCTCCAACTCATTTTCATCCATTTCTATAAATCCTTCCACTATTTCCACTTCGTCATCAGTATCCTCTTCCTTTTGGAAAGTAAATGAGTCCAGTGGGATTTCCTTTGATTCCGTTGGATTTATATAATAGGATTTTGCCTTATTAAGTTCCTCATTGGATACATTTTTGAGTATTATATATTTGGAGTGCTTAACTTCAATATCCTCATATCCAAGATAGTTTTTTACCAGCTTATTAACTATATCCTCCCTCTGATTGTACTGACCTCTGATGCTTTCAACTCTAAATGCCTTTTCATATTCATCCATAGGTGGCATGTTTTCGTATACATTGTCAACAATTGGCTCATGTAGAACCATATTAGTGATTTTTTCTATTTTCTCAGCGTTGCCACCGTATATTTCATAGGAATTTACAACCCTGACGCCTTCCAATGCTTTTATTCCCAAATATTCCTTGAACTCCCTGTAAAGATTCCTTGCCTCCACATTGAAACTGTCTTTCTTTTCAATTAATATTCTCTTCATAATATCCTCCTTATGGTTTCAGTATTTCAATTGATAGCAACTACCAATGAAAAAGCCCAGCAGGGTAGGCAAGCGAAACCTACCCGACTGGGCTTTTCTCCCTTCGGTGTAATATTATCCAGTGATAATACCTGTACCGCTCGGACCAGACAGGATTACTCCCCGGAACCCTAGGTACACTTCCGCTCATAGTTAAATGATTTACGGTCATTTAGTAGAGACGTTCCAACCATATTATGGAACTTATATGAGCTACTATATATTTAGTTTTCCAGCATTATCTTTTCAAGCAAGAGAGGTTCTATATATTCTCCATCCTTATAAGCTCTCATGTTCCCTCCTGAAATCTCATCAATGAGAGCAATATGATTGTCCTCTCCTATTCTTCCGAACTCCAGCTTTATATCATACAGCTCAAGGCCCTTTTTCCTAAGCTCATCCCTTACTACCTCTGCAATCTTCCTTGTAAGTTCCTTTACTGTATTTACTTCATCCCTGGTCATAATATTTAAAAGTACAAGTCCATCTTCTGTAATCAGTGGATCCTTTCTCTCATCATCCTTGAGGGTTATTTCCACATATCCGTCAAGAGGCTGTCCTTCTTCTACATAGGCTCCATAGCGGCGAAGAAAGCTTCCTACTGCTCTGTATCTTAATATTACCTCAACTCCCTTGCCAAATATGGTGGCAGGTAATACCTTCATGGTGTTGTTTTCAACATCAGCCTCCAAATAGTGGGTTGGAATATTCATGCTGTTCAGCTTTTCAAAGAAGAATTTAGTGAGCCTAAGCCCTGCCTTGCCAACTCCTTCAACCTTTGCTATAACCTCATTGGCTCCCGGGTCAAATACTCCATTTTCACCGGTTACATCATCCTTAAACTTCAATAGATAATTCCCGTCCTCCAACAGGTATACGTCCTTTGTCTTTCCCCTATACACCAGTTTCATAAAATCACCTCATACAATTATTGTAGATTAGACAAGAGAACTGTCCTGCTGGCTTACTGATTGTTATCAATTAATAAAGCCCAGCAGGGCAGGTTAAGCGAAACCTACCCGACTGGGCTTTTCTCCCTTCGGTGTAATATTATCCAGTGATAATACCTGTACCGCTCGGACCAGACAGGATTACTCCCCGGAACCCTAGGTACACTTCCGCTCATAGTTAAATGATTTACGGTCATTTAGTAGAGACGTTCCAACCATATTATGGAACTTATATGAGCTACTCCTATTAACTTGTATACTCTAATCATAACATAAAGTATTCTAAAGTCAATAAAATATTAAAAATAATATTTTAGATAATTAACCTGCATTTCCATTTAACTTTGCCATTACCTGCTTATAGTATGAATATTTCCTTTTTACTGTAATAAATGAATATTAAGTTAAATAAACTTTAATAGAAAATTATAAAGGAGGATTTTGTATTGAAGGGAAAGGAGTTCATAAGATTTTCTTTAGAGCTTAATCTGTTTTTTGGACGTATAATGAAAGAGCACCTTATATTTATGGCAATTGCCCTACCAATAATAAACAGCGATTACATATTGGAAGCAGACACCCTTAAAAGGTCCTTAGAAGAATTACTAATGGAAGTATTAAGCATATCCAAGGGCAATTTACCAAAAGAATCCCTGGATTCAGGTGAATTTGTAACCAAGTATACCCTGGATGCAGAAAAGAAGGTAGAGGATCTTTATGGAATCTGTATTGACAAGGAGCTTACCAAATCCACATTAGACCTTACAATAGAAAAAGAAGACCATTTCTATAACTTTGAAGGATATGTCTATGACCTGAACAGAAGGATAATCAACCTTCTTATGGACGTAATCAAGTTTAAGGAAAAAGTAATAGATGAAGTATTAAAATGTGAACTTGCAATATTCATGTATCCGGAAATGCTGGAGCATATTCTGGAAGAAGCCAAGTTCTACCTTAAACTTCTTCTGGATATTCAGGAGAAAAATATAACAGAGGAGGATATTTTAAAAAGAGAGGTATTCTGGAATTATATTATGGAAGAACATGCCCTATTTACCCTGGGGCTTTTAGACCCATCAGAAGAAGACCTGATTAAAACTGCCCATGAACTTGCAAAAACCTTTGAAGAACTTCTGAAAAAGACCAGGGAAGCAGATAAGGATAAAGCATGTGAAATATCCAGGGGAAACCTGAAGGCTACTGAAGGCATGAAGGAGTTTAACACCAGTGCCGTAAAGGGAATATTAGCCTGTGAAATAAAATCACTGATAAACCCTCTATTGGCTGACCACCTGTTGAGAGAAGCCAATAGGTATATAAGAATATTAAAGGAATTTCTGAAAGAATGCTAACATCATGTAAAGGGGGAAATTTTATGCTTTCAAGAAGAGAATTCATCCAGCTGTCATTAGAGCATAATCTGTTCTTTGCTCGAATTATGAAAGAGCACATGATATTTATAGAATCAGGCCTATTGATAATAGACAGTTCATTAATACTTGAAGGGGAAAATCTAAAGGAATCCTTTGAGGATATTCTTGAGGAAACTGTTGGATTGGCAGAAGGTGCTGTAAGCAAGCCTGCTCTAAACTCCAATGAAATTGTAACGCCCTTTACCCTTGAATCCGAAAGGATAACTGAAAATCTTACTGGAATATGCATAGATAAGAACATAACCAAGTCTGAACTGGAACTTGTTTCAAATTCTGCCTTCATACATACAGAAGGATTGGAAAAGAAGCTGGAGAATTTAAATGAAAGGGCTATTAATCTGGTTAAAGAGGTAATTAAATACAAGGAAAAGATATTGAATAAACTGCTAAAATGTAAGATGTTTGCAAATCTGTATTCATTGCTTATAGACCACATTCTAAGGGAAGCCAGATACTACCTAATGGCCCTTGAGTCCATTCAGAAGAGAGAAATGCCTGTAAAGGATGTACTGGAAAATCAGATATTCTGGGATACCATAATGAAAGAGCATGCTGAGTTTGTAAGGGGACTTTTAGACCCTACAGAAGTGGAGCTGTTTAATACTGCAAATGGATTTGTGGGAACCTTTGAAAAGCTTATAGAAAAGACCAAGAAAGCTGAACCTAAGAATATCCCGGAAATAACAAAAAAGGCTTTAGAGGCTACAACTGAAATAAGGGATTTCAAACGTCAGGGAACAGAAGGGTTAATAAATTGTCAAATAAAGGTAATGGCATATCCATTACTGGCTGACCATATATTAAGGGAAGCAAACAGATACATAAGAGTATTAAACACAATGAAATAATCAAGTGCAATGGGGACGGGGGTTTTTGCATCAAATTGATGCAAAAACCCCCGTCCCCGTTGCACCCGTTGCACGTTCATTACATTGCTCCAATCAGCATTACTATAGTGCTTATCGCCATGCCTAAAAACAAAGTATCGAAGGGAAAGTTTATCAATTTCCCTGCAAGCATAGCTATAATACCCAAAAAACTTGATACAGTTACGTATGCTCTTTTAACTCTTCCCTTATAAAACAATGCAGTACACATTGGGATGAACAAAACAACAGCCCTTAAACCCATGGACATAAAACCCCATGTTAAAATAGTGCTTTTTAGATTCCCATTGGCAAAAATTGCTGAAACAATCAAAGAAGCAATAATTGTTATTCGTGATACTCTAAGGGAGGATTTCCCATCTGCATTCTTGTTGAAAAACCTCTTATAAATGTCGTTTGTTATTATGGTTCCAAAACCCAATGCCATTCCTGCCCCTGTTCCCACAACTGCTATTAAGAGGGTAGCCAAAACAATTCCTGAAAAAAAAGGTGGCATATATTTGATAACAAACTGGGGAAATGCCTGAGCTGCATCCATTGACTGAAAATTAATTCTCATATACATTCCTATAAATGTACATAAGATACCTATAGGCGGAATTAAAATTGCACTCAATAGTGCACCCTTTATAGATTCCCTGCTGTTTTTTCCTGATAGCACTGCCTGAATATAGCTTTGTGTTGACAATACACCCAATAATACTGATAAACCTGCCCCTGCATCTATTCCAAATCCTCTTGAAAACAAGTTGAAGTACTGTTCATGGGGCAATATCCTATAGAAATTGCCTAATCCTTCTCCCATTTTCAGTGCACCAATGCCTCCTACAATTACTGCAATATAAAGGAAACATAGTTTAACCACTCCCAATAATCCTGCTCCCTTTACCCCTCCAAAAGCTACATAGCATACCATTATTATTATGCTTATTATGGCGCTTTCAGTAGAACCAAGGCCAAATATTGTAGTCAAAAGAGCATTTGACGATAAAATCTGCGCTACAATATTCAATATTATTCCCACAGATGTAAGCACGGATGTCACAACACCTGCAGTTTGTCCATATTCTTCGCGAATTATCTGCTGTATTGTGGTACATTCGCTATCTCTTAAAGCCTTTGTAAAAAAGCATGCCAATATCAAACAGCCAAGTGCAGATCCTAAAGTAAACCACCAGGCAGATAGCCCGTTTGTAAATGCCAGCTGTGCCGTTCCAATTGTTGAGCTTCCACCTACCAGAGTACCTGTGATGCTGCCAGCAACAAGGAGAGCATTTGCACTTTTCCCTCCTGTATCAAAATCTTCATCATTTTTAACTTTCTTACCGGAATAAATACCAAGACCTATAAATAACAATAAAGTTAAGGTTGCCCCTATTACATGTGCAGGTGTTAAAACACCCATACTTATTACCCCCAAAATTTTAGTGAAATAAAAAAGCTTCTCCCTTGTATCAATTTAGTGCAAAATTCCGCGTCCCCGTTGCATTTAACAATAATCTTAATGCATCAATGGCATAGCTTCTTCTCATACTTTCATGACAATACTGATTATAATAGTTTCTAAGACAGCTGTAACAGCTTGTATCCTTTTTATCTCCTCCACATGTGCATCCTTCTACTATTTCTAATGCCTTCTCAAGTGTTGTTGTGAACAATTCTATATCCATTAATCTTTTGACATGACCAGCCCCACCTGGTACCGTATCAAAAAGTACAATGGATTTGCTAGTACTATCCTTAACATAGATGGTACCATCAATATCACTTCTATCTATTTCCAGTGCAATAGACATTCCTTCGATAATACTATACATTAGAGATTCCCAAAATCCTTCCCTTCTAGACAAGCCCATAAATATGTTTCCAAAATCAATTTCCAATATGTCTGTTTCAAAATTATATCCTAAGGCTACTCTTTCAAAATTGCCTCTGCAAGTCTTTCCATTTGGGTCCTTGTGCTCTTTAGGAATACCCTCTACTGATCCGTAGCCACACATTTTGCAAATATAGAATCCTCGCCCTTTGCCATTGTTTATAACAGTCAGTTCACCATGACTTTGAGAACTTAGTTTTATTGAGTTATTTCCAATAAGTATTATCTTCTCCTCCACTTTGTTTCCAATTCCTGAAAAATGCTTTCTACTGGAGTAAGTTCTTTCAGGTCTTGTTGCACCGGGTAGTTCCATTTTTGGTTCTGTTATAAACCCGAACTCTGGCATTATAAATTCACCCGTATTCATTCTAGGGTTGCCACATACGGGACATATTCTTTCATTTTCTGAATCTATATCTAATTTCTTATTAAAATATCCACAACTGCAGCTGCTGAATTTATATCTTAGAAGTTCCTTCTTTTTAATCTTCTTAACATATCTGCTTGTCCATAACTTGCCATTTGCTACTACCTGGCTGCCTGGAGCATATTCTGATATTGCAATTTGCAAGTCCCTGCTAAGCTCTATATTTTTTGCTTCATCAGTATGCAGATTCACTTCCAAATTAACTACATCAACTGGGAATCCATACTTTGGCAATATGTTTTTTTGAGATAAATAGTTAATAAGAGGCCTATTTAGAATAGTATTTATAATCCTTTTTATTTCTTCAGCTTTCCAATACTTTTCATCTCTAACAGCTTCTTGTTTAACTATTTCCAAATTCTTTAAATCATCTTCCAGTTCATCAACAACCTTCGTCATAACTCCATCGTCGCTATAAAGCTCTTCTACCCAACCCCATTCTTCTATTTTCAACTCTCCATACAATTCCTTAGGTATAACTTCTTTAATTATTCTCAGCAAAGATTCCGGCTTTGAAGATAGATAATTATAGAATAGTTTAGGACCTGATATGTTCCCATTTACAAAGAAATCTTCAACGCTCTGGAAATAGTCTCTATGTTTTCGCCAAAAACTTGCCAATGCACATGCATACAAGTGCCTTTTAGCTATCTTTGCATTAGCTAACTCAAAATATGGAGGTTTAACAACCCCACTAATCAATTTATAAGGATCATTAAAATTATTAAAATCATGGGATGCAAGCCTTGCATAGGACAATGCATAAGCTGTGGAATCTCGCCTCCTACCAGCTCTCCCTGCTCTTTGTGCATAGTTTGCAGGTGTTGGAGGAATATTCTTCATAAATACTGTTTCAAGCTCTCCAACATCAACTCCTAGTTCAAAAGTCGTTGAACAGCTGAGTACATTTATATCCCCATTTATAAACTTATTTTGAACTTCTGCTGCATATTCAGTCTTTAACTGAGCTGTATGTTCGCTTACATTCATCTCCTCAAGTTTAGTATCATTATATAGCTTTCTGTAATGATTGTCTTTTAACGCATCTTCTAAATCTATTTCTCTTAATCTACCATCACATTTATATGAAGGGCAGACATCACTTATATTTATGGTTGTAATTTTATAACATCTATCGCATTGATAATACTTATGTATATGAGTTTGCCTTGGCACCACTTTATAAACTCTAGGATCTATTTTGAATATTTTTCCATGGCTTTTTAACGTTTCACTTTTTACAAATGGATATAGTGGGCTGTTGACATGGATAAAAATATTGAAAAGGTCATATAAAATATTCATAACCTCTCTTTTTGCTTTATTAATACCTTTGGCTTTTAATATTTTGGTAAGATAATCTATTCTGCTATTTGTATAGCTTTCTTCCCTTGTTACCCATGAAACAATAGAATATCCTTTAACACCTATTTCCTTTCCATCCGGTTTCGTCCTAATAATACCACCTTGTTGATTTATTGGGCTAAAATATTCATCTGTAGGTTTAACATGTTCAGGGTATTCGATAGCTCTATTAAATCTGAACTGATCAATTAAATAACAAAAAAATTCCCTCACTTCTTCTTCAGTAAACCCTAGTTCTCTAAATAATGGAATCCTAAAAAGTTTTTCACAATTTCTTATTGATTCGAAATTAGGCAGAAACCTAATAAATCCTAGCTTTTCCAAAGTATTATTTCCTCTATTTCCAATAAATTCACCTATTATCCATTTCCATACTTCTATTTGAAGAGTTTCTATAGAGTAATTTGTAAATAAATTATTCTTCTCTATGAATTCAATTATTCTTCTAGAATAATCATATAATGTCCACTTATTTTTTATGCACTCAAATTTATTTTCTTCTATTACATTTATTAAGATTCTTTTAATTAATATATCCATATAGCTATTATTAAGATATGTTGCAAAGTAAGCTGCATTTTGCCTATTATCAGAAAAAATCAAGAGCTGCTTCTTTACTTTTTCTGTTACATCATCTTCCAGAAAAGCAAAAATATCTGATGCATCCTTTAAATTTTCATTATTCTTAACCTTGTTCTCTTTATTTGGGATTTGATTATATAAAGCGGTAGCTAAAACACTTGATACAGCATCTTCGGATAAGAAAAACCTTCTTATAATGCTACCCCTTGTATTCATTCCACCACATATGCCACACTTGGTAACTTTTCCATCCTTGCTATTGACTTTCCTAACTTTTATATATTTTGGATTCTTGCAATTACAAGGTTTTCTTTCTCCTTCTATACCAATTCCACCGCAATGTACACACAGATTATAGGTAGAAAACCTGAAAGTGCTTATATCTGCCAATTCATGCATATCATCTTCATTCTCAGTATTCTTATGACAATCATCTTTCACTAAATAATAAAATTCTAGTCCATTTTCATTATCATAATATTTATTATTACTTTCCACTAAATACTTATATCCACTGCCCTCATCAGTAATTGTTTCTCCAACAATGTAAAGAGAATTGCACATTGAACAAGCTGCTACTTCAAAGGCTTTATATTCTTTACCGTTTACTGTTACAGAATTCATTCTATTGAGATATATCCTTGGCTCTTCTGAAAAAACAATGAATGCTCCTTCTAAAGCTTTAATAAAGTAATGATATCTTGCAGGTATAAGCGGATTATCTCCTTCGTTTTTTCTCAGAGCATTGCAAAGGTCAATTAATGATGCTATATATTCCAACCTTTCTGATTCATCTTTAAAAATTATATCTGCTAATTCTTCTAATAGAATAGGACCTTTAGTTAATATATCAATAGTATTATTAATCCTCTCATCTTCTCTAAATATATGATATAATTTGCCTTTTAAATCTATATCTGCTTTGGCAAACTCCCTTTCAACAATATGTCTAGGTACATTATTTGATATTAATATCTGCTTAATCTCTGTTTCAGAATCACTGTCTAAAGTTTTTGAAATTTGTGAATATATTTTAGGATTAGGAACACCCCAAGATTTCACTCTGTTCAGTTTTTCCTTGGTTGCTTCTACTACATCATCTTCAGTAAATTCCTCCTGGAAAAGTTTTCTCCCAAACTCAGCAATTTTCGAAAAGTCTTCTTTGCCCTTTCCTAAAGAGGCGCTTGTCATTATACAAGTTAGATCTCCTTTTTTCAGTCCAATGGTACTTTTTAATCTTGAAATAAGCATAGACATTTCAATTCCTTTTGCACCAGTGTATGTGTGAGCTTCATCTATTACTATAAACTTCCAACTATTCGAATATTCACCTTGGAAAAATACATTATCATCAGGTCTTAACATTAGATACTCTAGCATTGCATAATTTGTTAAAAGTATATGGGGTGGAGATTTCTTCATCTGTTCTCTGGAAATCAATTCATTTTTCATAGGTTCCAACTGATGCATTCTCAGAAATTTATCATATGCTTGCCTATAAGTTTCTTCAGTCTCACCAGTATAAATACCAAATGTAATATTAGGTTCATTTGCTAATAGCTTTCTCAGCCTTTTCATTTGATCATTTGCCAAAGCATTCATAGGATATAAAAGCAATGCACGAACTCCAGGATTAAGCTGCCCCTTTCTTCTTTCCTCCAGCAAATGATTGATTATTGGTATCATAAATGTCTCTGTTTTCCCGCTTCCAGTACCAGTTGCTACAACAATATTTCTTTTATTTCTTACTATATTTATTATAGCTTCTTCCTGATGTTTATACAGGCTTCTATCTAATGGAAGCTCAACAGAATGAAAATTTCTGAACTCACTAGTTAATATACCTTCATCAACTAAATCCAAAATACTTTTCCCCAGTTTAAAAGGTGGGGTAGCTTCAATTATAGGTCCTTTTGAAAATTTGCCTTCTTCTCTTAGTATATCTATAACCTGTTTATTAAGCTTCTCATCATCAAATTTCAAGGTAGTAGTAGCATAGCTTAAAAATCTATCAAATATTGCTTTTGATGTTTCTATAGGGTTTAAACCCATACTCTATTCCTCCCTTATTTCAAATGTTATATCATCAATAGGCCCCATTATGTTTTTTCCATGCCTGGTTTCCCAAAAAACCTCCCCTATTATTGGGTCATATTGTGCACCATCTCCATCCAGGTCTAGCAAAAATGGCATGATATTCTTCTCTAAGTTAATATAGAATATCACTTGATTATAAATGTTTCCAATTATAGCTTGTCCAGTATAAAGCTCTTCATCAATAAAGTTAATTGGTTCTGTCTTTTTAATATTTCCAATGGTAAAAGGTGTTTTAAATCTTTCGTATTTTCCTCTATATTTAAAGCCTGTAGCAATTATTCCATTTTTCATTATTAAATCTAGCTGATTAATTTTAGAAATCAATTTTAACTCCTTTTTCCCTGCAATTACTTCTACCGTTTTCTTATCGAAAAAATCATCTATTTCTTCAGTATATCCTACTTCTATATCAATAATGGATGACTTTAATTCACTTTTTTTAATGTAAATAATAAGTTGATCATCCATTATTTCCTTCTCAAAAAGAGGAGTATCATCATTTATTACCCTCAGGAATTTTCCATTTTCCTTTTTAAAATTGCTGTGAAAACTAATCTCTATGATAAACTCGTCATCCTCTTCAGTTTGATAACACTCTATACTGCTTACTTTCCACTGCTTATGAATGTTGATAATACTCTTCTCATTAGATTTTCTATTTATTCCTGCCCAATTGAAGCACAAACTTGTTTTGTCACCTATAGAATTCAAGATATCGTAATATGAGTATAAATTTGCTGATACCTTACCATTTTTCAAGTATAATATTGATTCAAAAATTTTTTCCTTATCATAAAGGTATATCATTTTAGGTATACTGCTTCTTGTTTCCCATGTTACATATAAATCCTTCAGTATATCGAGCTCACTTACTAATAAATTTTCCGGGATTTCAACTATATTGCCATCTCTATCTCTAAATGTAACATCAAATCTAGGTACTTCTACCTTAAACCTAACCCAACCAATCCTATTGTAATAAATGCTAAATTCTTCATCTTTTTCACTATCAAGCATTATAGAATATTCTCTAGAATTTTTCACTATTCCTTTATATTGAACCCTTGAACCTGAGGGCATTTTTATCAATAAACATTCCTTTTCAAAAATAAACTTGGTTTTTAATAGATTCCAAAATTCTTCATAAAAAATCTCTTCCCCATTTTTCCCTTCGAGTAATATTTTTACTTTCGAAGTTAATGCCCAATTATTTCTTCCTAGTACTTTTTGTAAGTTAACAGTTTCTAAAAATTCAGATTTTTTTACTATTTCCGTGCCCATCATATCTTCCAGCATTTGATCTAAAATTAAGCCATCATTTAAATATATTTTTAATTTGCTGGTGGTATCTATATCCCTCAACCCAATTATTAAATCTGGAAAACTTCCAGTTGATACTTTGACACCATCAATTGTAATACCTTCTACAATATTCAAACCTTCCAGATGTATTCCAGAAAAATCACTTCCAATATATTCAACCTTTGAATTATTAAGTTTATTTTTAAATATTGCCTTGTTTTCATTTAAGTGAATTTGATACAAATTGTAACCCTCGATTACATCGGGATATATAAAAAGTATCCCTGAAAAATCTGTATCCCAGCTATTATCACAAACAATGTAATACAACCCATTATTTAACTTATTATTTGAAATTAATTTGCCTTTAGCATCAAAAATCATAATTGAATCAAGATTTATTGAATATGATTCTCTTAAATTATAATACTTAAATAGAAAACTCTGCCCTGTAGAGTTTTTTATTGGGATTTTTATTTCTTCGATATATAATGTATTACCTTGAAAACATGTATTTATTGGTATTTCTGTTTCATTTCCTCTACCATCTGCCATTAGATATTTTGGCTTTACATCAATATCAATTTCATTCTCAAAGGATTGTTTAGGAACGTTTAATACAAGTCTATATGTAAAAATATCAAGTTCTATCTTAGGTTTAATAAAGCTTTGTAATACTACCCTTCTCCTATATATATCTTTTTCATCAATGCTTTCATTTTCCTTATCCTTATCTACTTTATTTGCATTTGGAGTTTGTCCACTAATTACTGTCTTAGTTTTATACGATTTATGCCACTCACAAAATATGTCATATAAGGGGTGTGAAGTATCTGTTTCTTCCTCTTTAAATACAGCATCCATCATTTGAAATGTGTCTATTATGAAATCCTTAAAGTATATTTTATCTTCTTTATATAAATGGTTTAGAGAGGATGTTAAAATTTGCTTTAATGAAGTGTTTTGAATATCTCGAGATAGTTCACATAATTCCCTTTTATTATCCAATAGTTTGCTTAGCTTGTCCAATTTCTGGTTGATTTCTCTTATTCTTTCAATTTCATACCAGCCATCTTCTAAACTTCCTTTCCCTAAGACTATTATGTTCATTTTTAGGCTTTTTACTTTATCCTGTTTAATTGTCAGTTCATTTTTCATACGCTTTATATTTTTAGTAGAATTTATCCTTTTTGTATTCAATAAATCAATTTTCCCGCTAATTATATTTTTAAATTCAATAAAACTATCTATGATTTCACTAAAATCATAATTATTAATAATATAGCTTTTAAAGTTTTTCAGATTTTCTAAATGAATATGCAACTCATCTATATATTTGATAGCCTGGTCTAGTCTTATCAAAGAAGTATTAAAATCATCCAGGTTTTTCTCTTCTTCAACGATTTTTGCTATTAATTCATTAATATGCTTTTCTTGGTTCTCTATACTCATCCTATCTATGTATAACATATCTTCAGGTACACTATATTCTGTTTTTTCTTCTTTTAGCTCTGATATAGCTTTTTCTAATACTTTTATCTCCTTATCCAGTTTTTCATTATTTATTTCATCTTCAAATATATAGCTCCAAATTCTTTCTATAGAATCTTCACTTACATCATACTTTAGTAATTTTGTATATACTTTATTTAAATAATCAAAAAAATCTCCTACATAATAGTTACTGATATAACCATGCATTAAAATTGGTGATAAATATTTTTTGCCATCGTTTGAATCCACAGATAATAAATTATACTTTCTTATAGTCTTTAGAAAAATATCTCCTAAATAGTTTTGATACTTTAACTTACGTGATATGTTAAGATTATCAAATATCATCCCCCAAAAATCTCTATCCTTATAATCATATACAGCACTCCAAACCAGGAATAGGGATGTTGTTACAGGAAATTTCTCCTCAAGGACTTTATATTCATTAGATTTAAATAACTTGCTAATATGATTAGTAATCTCTTTCAGCTTCTCTTTTGATATTTTTATATCCCTAAGCAATTTAATTTCTTTGTTTTCTAATTCATCACAAAAATCTTTCTCATATCTATACAATTTATCCAATAAAATAGTACTTTTCATCACTGGAATCACCTGACTTACGAAAAAGTATTTAGCTAAAATCTTTATTCTTTTTAAATAATCCCTTAATTTTCTCCATAATCCTAATCATGTTCTCGAATTCTTGCAAAATTTTTTTGTCTTCTTCTCTCTCCATTTGCAATTGCAATAATTCCCTTTTCAGATTATCTATTTCCTCTTCTTTTTCTTTCTTAAATAAATCGTAGTCACTATTCAATATATTTAATTGCCTATCATATGTCTCCTTTATTGCTGCTATTTCCCCTTTTAGTTCTTCTGCTATTCTATTTTTCTCGTCTTCAATTTCTTCTATTTTGCGATTTAGACTATTTACTTCTTTAAGTTTACTTTCTTTAAACTCATTAAACTCCTTATTTAGAATCTCAATTTCTCTGTTTTTTGCATTAGTAACCTGAAGTATTTTATTCCTTAGCATTTGGATTTCTTTTTCTTTTTCTTCGGATAACAAATGAATTTTTTTGTTTAATTCATTATTCTTGGATCCCAGAACAGTTACATAATCCAATAGAACACGATAGGAATCAATTGCTTTCAAAATCATTTCATTTTCTTTATCAATTTTTTGCTTTATGGAATTATTAAAGCCTAATAGCTCAACCAATGTGTTATCATTTAGGACATCCATTTCTAAAATTTCATCATCCATTTTAGTTAAATCCTCTACAACAATTGCTGCTGCATTACTTGAACCATCTATTACTTCAGTAGGGGGACTTTTTAAAGTTTCTGTATGTTTAAATGCATCTATATTGTTAGAATCAGAAGTAGAAGATTCGTCTTTATGTCTAAACTCATCTATGAACAATATGTTAAGCACATCCATAAATCCATAATATCCAATTGTAGGATAAAACATCAACTCTAATAAGATATCTTCACATAGATCAGAAATATATACAACATTGTTTTCTCTAAAGAAATTAGCTATATTGGTAAATGATTTTCCTTCAAATACATCATCTATTTTGTAATATTCAGGAACTTGTACCTTACTGCCCCATATATACTTTCCTACCTTAATTCTTATACCTTTGCTTTTATCTTTCTCCCATTTTTCGTGAAAGTGTAGTATATATCTTCTATAACAGTTTTCTCCCTCCTTTATTTTCTTTATATAAATTATTAACTCTTTAATATTGTCTATATTATCGAAATCACACAAATCCATATATCCTCTCCCCATTTGTATTTCTATTTATTAGAATATTCGTCAAATTATTTAATAAATCCTTCTTTTCCAGCAAAATAGTTATATAAAATGCAACTGCAACGTGCAACGGGGACGGGGGTTTTTGCATCAAATTGATGCAAAAACCCCCGTCCCCGTTGCAGGAAATTAAAACATGGTCAGCTGCTCTCTTTCCCCAAGCCGCATAAGTGCACGTGGGTCATTTTCCCTTAGATATGCATAGTTTATTGCCTTTTCCTTAGTCACCACTTGAGTTTCACTATCTTTTGACGGTCTAAGTCTACAGCTATATACTACCGGGAAAAAGTCCCTAATATACTTACCCTCGCTATGGGCTGTTAGAGCAATTATTTGAAATCCAAGCCTTTCAGCTATAAAAAATACTGGGCTTAATACATGGTCGCTGGATGCTTCTCCAAAGGGGTTATCCAATATTACTGTACGATTTCTTTTTTGACTAGGCTGGATGCTTTGGCTTTTTTCCGCCAGATAATTTAATATTCCTAAAAACAGAGTCATGTTTTTGCTCCATTTTTCACCACCGGACCAGTTGTTGGATTTACTCCAGCTTACTGGTATACTGCTTACCTTTCCATCATTTGTCACCTTTCTGCACTTAACCTTGATTCTTTCATTTCCCATTACAACCTTCAAAAGCTCCTTACACTGAAATCTATTATCTATAAACCTTCTAACAGATACTTTATCTTCGTTTCCATCTTCATCCTTAAATCTGTTATCCTCTATTTCTTTCAATAAATAATTTATATAGTCGATAAGCTTTTGCTTTCCTACTTCATCCTTCCATTCCGGAACATCTATTGTATATACTTCCTTCCATTTATCCTCTACTTTTATTCTGGTCTTTTTAGACATGTTTCTGATTTCTTCCGCCACAGTCTTCAAGTAGGAATGAATATGGGTTATGAATTGTTTTATTTGTTTATCATGCTCCATAAGGTCTTCTTCTAATACTCTTATAGAGTTTTCAATACGCTTATCCATTATTCTCTTCCATTCATTTAATTCTTGAAAGCTATCCTTATGGTCAATACCTGATATTGCCATATACTTAAGTCTACTGTCCTTTATTTTGCTATTGCAGAACTGCTCAAACTCTGACTTTTTCTTTGATACTTCTTCAAATTTTTCCTTTACCCTCTTACTAATTTCCTCTAGATCCTTTGCAAGCAAATTAACATATTTAACTCTGTTGTAAGATATTTCCTTTAATATGCCCTCAGGTAATAAGCTTTCCTCTACTTTTTCTGCCAAATACTCATATCTTTCATTTTTCATCCTCAACAGTTCTAAAGCTTCCTCTATAGACTTAAGCTCCTTCTTTAGATTTTCCTCCATGGATTTTAAGTATTTATTTCTTGTATCCAACTCCTTTCTTTTATTCATTATATTTTTCTTAACAATCTCTAAAGCTTCTGTAAATTTAACTATTGAGTCAAACTCTTTGTAGAAATCCCTTTCTCTTTTATTATAATCGTCTTCAGCAATACGAAACCTAAATCTTGCCTCATCTACCTCTGCCTTTATACCATCAACTACAGAAGAAAGGATTTTAATTTCATCCAGTAAATCATCTATTTCCCTATCTCCATATGGAGGAAATTCTATTTCTTCAATAGGAAACTTTGCAGCTTTTACTTCATTTTTTAGATTCATTTCATATTCTTCTAATAGTTTCTCAGCTCTCATTTTATTTTCTTCTATATCTCTTCTGTTTTTCTGCCTTTTGCCCAATCTGTCCTTTATATTCCTTCTTTCCATTTTAAGCACTTCTATGATTTTATCAGGTTCTAAAGGAGGTGAATTCTTGACTTCCTTATAGATTTCATCTTTTAGTAAGGCATTCTTTTCAAAGCGAATGCTCTCTAACATTTTATCTATATTTCTAATTCTGTCCCCTATGTCATCAATTATATCTGTAATCTCTGAAATCTCCTTTTCTCTTTTAAGGATTTGATGTTTAAGGTCCAATGTCTTTTTCTGAATCTCATATACTTCCTTATTCTCATTCATGTATTCCAGGGCCTTTTCTATTCTGTTGTTCAAACTATTGCTTTCCATAGTAAGCTCTTGGATTTCCTTGGTAATACTTAATAGTTCATCATCTATTTCTTTTATTCTTTCATCCTTCCTGTCTATTGCTTCCTTTATAAAATATATACTTTCTTCAACATCTTTTAATCCATCCTTTAAAGGTCTTAAGCATTCATTATATGGATACTTATTAAAAAATTCTCTTATTCTTGCAAGAAGATTATTGCAAATACCGTATTCTTTTTCCTTTTCTTTCCTGTTCTTACTAATTTTATTTGCCTTTTCCTCTAATTCACACTTTCTCTTATTAAAATTGCTTCTTAATATATTTGTTTCCCACATGGATGGATAGATGCATGGATTATCATTTTCATATACGCCCTTACCTCGTAAAATCTCCTGGGCTCTGCTTTGAGTTATTAGCATAATTGGATATATTATTTTATCTATATTATCCTCCAGCTTGCTCTTTAATTTCTCCTCTTCATTATCTGCTACTACTGCTGCCATAACCCAATATGGATACTCCTTGTAATATTTCTGAATTTCCCTTTCTTCTTTAGCCACCCTTTCAATATACTTAGAACCTAATTCTAAAAAGCTAAACTGATCACTCCATTCGTTAACCCATTTAGACAGCAGAGGTTCTGCAGTAAAATGCTGAGTATCCTTATAATCATCTATAAACCTGTGGGATATTCTTTCCTCTATGAGGAGATTTTCTTTTTCCTTTTTCAATATTTCACTTTTATTTTCCAGGGTACTTAATATCTGCTCCTTCTTTGTATATAAGCTGCTTATATAGTACAGGTTCGGAATACTTTCCTTTAAGCTAATCAATAATTCCCTTTCATGCTCTTCAATATTATTTATTTTTTCCTTTAGAGTATCCCTTTCAGAAGAAAATCGGAATAGCTCTTCTCTATGGTTTATAAGCTGTAAATTCAGTTTGCTCTTTTCTTCAGATAAGTATTTTATATTCTCTTGAAGCCCCATGATCTGCTTTTCATTATAAGCCACCTTACTTGTCCATTTAGGATATTCCTCCTCTATTTTTTCAGTTTCAGGATTTGAAAGTATTCTCTTTTTTATACCCTCCATATGCTTTTCTTTTATTTGCCTTTCCCTATTAAGCTCAATATAACTTTTTTTAATCTCATTATGCCTCTTCTCAAGCTCCTCCTTATTCTTTTTGTATTCCTTTAATTGCTCTTCATATCTCATCTTACTATCATCTAGAGCTTCAGCCTTCCTGTTTAGATTATCTATTTCCCTTTGGTAATATCCCTTTATTCGTGAAGAATTTATGGCCAGCTCTTTTTCTATATTGGCTATTTCTTCATCTTTCTCCAATCCTTCCAATTGTGCTTCAAATTGTTTAATCTCTTCCTTTTGCCTTCTGATGTTTCTTTTGATTTTAGATATATTTAAATTCTGTAATCGTGCTTCCTTGTCATCAAGTTGCTCCTTATGGATTTCATAATCCTTTAGTATTCTTTCGTATTTATCCTTTGATAACAACAGCTTTTCTTCCAGCAAAACCAGTTCATAGGATTTTTCCATCCTGTTTAATTCCCTTAACTCATATTCATATTCTTCCTGACTCCTTCTGTTTTCCTCAAGCTTAGCAATAATATCTTCCTTTTCATTATAAATATACTGGTATAGGCCCTTCCCAAAGGATTTCTTATTATAAAGCTTTTTTTCTTCTTCATGGTATTCGCCATAGATATTTACATACTCATTGACTCTTTTTTGAATTTCCTTGCTTTCATCTATGGTTTCCTTTAAATATTTGTGCTTTTTGAAATGCTCTCTTTGTTCTTCAAAATTATCTATAAAATCCTCTGTTCCTTTGCCTTCAATAGCCTCCTCTGCTACTGGAATCAATAGCCTGTCAACCAAATTTTCTGTTGTCTTGCAATCTTCAAAGAACTTATGCACTCCTCCTTCTTCCCCATTAATAACGGCTATTCTTCTCCATTCCTTTGGAATTATCTTAAAGTTCTCTTCAATGTACTGATGGTACTCCTTCACTGTAGAAAATGTTTTTGCATTTATATATTCACGGGCCATTGAATGATAATAATCTCCCATTTCTTCCCTACTCGAAGGCCGTCTGTTTCCATTAGCTGTATTTCTTGTAAATGGGATATTTTCTATTGAATGCTTATCATTATATCCATATTCATATACATATCTATATGAATCCAGTTTCCCATTGTTCAAAAAAAGGGTTACTGCAGTCAGTGCATATCTTCTTGGACTTTCATTAATAATCCATTCTATAGCAATATGGCAGGGATTTCCTTCCAACAGCAAAGTATCCCTTATTTTTCTAGCTCCCAGGTCTGCGTGAGGAAGTATAGCCTGAATTGCTATTTGAATAAATGTAGTCTTTCCACCGCCATTTTCCAGTAAAATTGCTCCATTATGGCCATCGAACTCAAACACTTCATCATTGTATCTTTTTTCACCATTATCGTATACAGCATTTGTAAACCTGATTTTAGATATGGCTGGCATCTTTATTCTCCCTCCCTTCTCTTTCAATGCTGTACATAAAATCCAGTATACCTCTGTTGAGTTCATAATCCATATAATATTTTTGTATAATAGTTTTTGATTTTTCAGTAAGCTCTATCTCATCATTTCCTATATCATTTATTAGGCCTTGATCCTCCAAAAAGCTCTTTACTGTTCTTAAAAAGCTAACTCTGCTATTGGTCCTTCCATCCTGGCTTCTTACGCCCTCCCTTATATCGTCCATAGCATTCCATTCTTCCAATATGCTTATCCAGTTATACCCCATTTCCTTTTCTATTTTTCTCAATTCCTCCTTGTCTACTTCTTCCAAAGCATCAATAAAGCTATTAACCTCCCTTAGCCAATTATCCAGGGAGAGAAAGTCTCTTGTTGGCTCCAGGCTTTGATAGCTATCATAAAACTCACCAAATAGAATTATTATTGTAACGTACATCAAATATATATACAGGTTTTTCTGCTGCTTATATGGAAGATATCTTCTTTTCAGCTCATCATTAGTTATGTGGAATGGAGAGGTAGTAACCATAGGAACCATGTATATATATTCCCCTGCTGTAATAATGGTGCAATCCACTTCATGAGCAAATGCGTGTACCAGTTCTCTCACCTTATCATCTATCATATATTCTCTAATCTCCTCCCTGTACTCATATCCCTTTGCTGCTAACCTTGAATAGATATTAAAGGCTGCCATAATTTCCTTATAGTTGTATTCCATGATTATCCCTCTCTAACTTTAAAATCATATTATTTATTTTAAACCTGTCATTTATTTCTAATATCTCCTTTAATTCTTCTACTGTCAGAATTTTATATTTTCCCTTTAATATTTTAACCATCTCTTCAAAAAGTCCAGGATAATCCTCTTCTTTAGCGTTTATTTTTATTGGTGATACCTGATGCAGTATTATCCAAAAATCATAGAAAGACCTTTCATCTAGTATGTAAGCGTAATTCTCTTTCATATATTCTACAATTTGGCATAATTGTATTTCTTCACCTTTCATTATCTCAAGTATAATTTCCATTATTCTCCTGAAATTGTGCATGGTAATTGCTTTATACTCATCGTAAACTTCCTCATCTACAGGAGTGATAAATTCATCTATATTTTCATCACCTTTATCCTCTCTTACCCTCTGTTCTGCAAATACTGCAAGAGGAGACCAGGATTTATGTAATTCAAGGGATAAGAAGGGTTTTATCAGCTGCCTTGAAGAACAAAGGGGTAATGGAGTGGTTATAAGCCTTAAGGATATTTCCTGTTTAAAGTTAAAGCTTTCTATTCCCATAAAGTACAGAGATTCTCGGGCAGCATCCAAAGCAGTTGACTTAAGTACAATGCTCTCTGTAAGCAATTTTCTGTGTTCACTATGTACTAGGCTCAATTCCTTCTCAATTTTTATAATCAACTCATAGGCCTTTCTGTCCTTTTCATCCTTAACCTCATATTCCATTGCATTTTTTGTATCCCTTACAAAGGATTCCAGTTCCTCAAATTCTTCATTTTCCCTCACCAGCCTGATATTAATATCATCTATTAATTCTCTATATCTCTTATGGGTTTTTTCTGATACTATATTTCTGTTTACTTCATGCTTTATCTTAAATATTCTGTCCCTCAGGCTCTCAACCGCCAGTCTCATCTCATCTACTTGTCTTAAAGCTCCTACAAATTCCCCTTTTTCCAGCTGCTTTCTAAGGAGCAGCTGATTAATGGATAGCTGGAATTCGCTAAAATATTCTCTTGTAGAAAATACCAGTTCCAGTCCAGCCTCATCAAGTATATAGTACTGGATATTGGACTTCAAATCAGATTTGCTAGCCTTAAGTATTGAATAATATATAGTCTCATATTGTCCACTTTCCCAGTTGAAGAAGGTTTTCGACTTTCTCTCCCCGCTTGGAGGGCGAAAGACATCTATTATGCTTCTTGCCACCTTTCGAAAGCCTTCTAAATCCAGATCTATCCTACCCTTATTTATTTCATATAAGAATTCTGCTATTTCCCTTACCCCTACTTCCTTATTTCTGATTACCATATTTTCATAGAAAAACAAGAGGGTTAGAAAGCCTAAGCTGCTATAATCAATAATATTGCCACTATTGTCGGTTTCCCTTTTCCTTCCTAACTCTACAAGGGGTTCATATATAGCAAGCCTGTATATTCTATCTCTATAGCCTTTCAGCACCTCGTCTGGCTTAACACTCATACGATTTTCCTCCATATACATTGCAGTTCTTCCTTGCTCAATCCTTCTTGAGGATAATATCCACCTTTATTCAAAACATTCATTATTTTTTCCCTGCTCGAAACTTTAAAATTAAGTAAAAAATGATCTACAGCTTCCCTATTGAAATACTGTTTTCCCTTACCATATGAACAGGGCTTCTTAATAAGCTGTTCATAGAATTCTATTGCCAATATTGTACTTCTCTTCATGTTTAAACTATGCCAAATTGATATTCCTTCCAGGTCCAGATCTCCAAAATAATATATTATATTTTCTCTATATGTAAGACCCAGCTGCTTTTCAAATACAGATATTCCACCTAAAACCTTCCAGCCTGCTCCATATACTAAGGATGAAAAACCTGTATTCTCTATATCATCTATCAGTCCATAAAAGGTGGCTTTGTTTTCTACAATTAGATGATAATGCCTTTCTGAATTGCAGATTCTATTCCTATTAATAGCAAACATCAGGGGATCTGGTTCTGAAGTGATCTTTAAATCCTCTATCAATCCTATTCTTTCTAATACCTTTCTTCCGCCCTCTTCATCTATCCATTTCTCATCTCCTACTATTTCATAGGACCGCTGCTGAGAAATGGCTTCTTCCTTTGGCAGGCCATATTTTTTCAAATACTGGTCTATTTTCTCTATATAAGGAAGATCCCTTTCCCAGGTTTTCTTATCCAAGGAATAATATGGTTTTATATCTATACTGGAATGGAATCTTGATTCATAAGGTATTATTTCATCCATAAGCTCTTTTTTAAAGTAGGATCTGTTTATTCTGTAGGTGTTAGCAAGTGGAATTCTTTTACTAATATATCCGTGGGATTTTACAGGCGAGATTACATTCATAGCTACAAGTTCATTAATAGCATTGGCAAAATCTACGTATTCAGTACTTCCCGGCAGTATCCTTTCTATTTCAATTAAAGGAACATGTTTTTTCCGGTAGTTCTTTAAGAACTCCAGTATCATATCCTTCATTGAACTTCACCTCAAGAGATAATTCATTTTTTAAACCTATTGCTTGTATTTGCATAAATTACAGCAAAAATACAAAGCCCAAATACAACAACTGCAAAAACCAGTGGCAGCCATTCAATTCCTATAAAAGCACTGTTGATAGTCAGCATTGGAATAAAACCACCTATAGGTAACATGGTTTTCCCATGAAACAGCACAATGCCCTAGAATCATATTTTTCCTTTTCTTCTTTCGATAATGTATTGTATCCAGCAATGAGAAATGCTCCTCTTCCCGTAAGTAAGACTATGGCCATAGCAATGATTAATAATCCAATAAAAGATGAAATTATCAAACCTATTTTATCTGCATTAGTCATTTATATTTCCCCTTTGCCTAGAACCACAATCGTAATTTTCTATTTGCATTCAATTTTTTGTCTATTAATTATATTATACTCTAGAAAACACTAATCTTCAAAAACGTACAAAAAAGCAAAATAAAAAACCTAAAAAGCCTTGCTAAAAAATCAAGGCTTTTTAGGCTAGATCCTATTCCCATTCAATTGTTAAAGTTTTATTCGTCTTTATTCCTATTGTTTTCTGCTATTTCTATTATTCATATTATCAAAATTATTGGCATTTTTATAGTTTTAAAAATTTCTTGCTGCCATTTTGCTACCACGATTTATGCCTGGTTACGGTTTAAACTATGAATTCCCTCCGGTACCATTGGTGGAGGTCCTCTGTGGTGTTTAGCTTGGCCGCCAGCGCCTGGCCGCCTTCGACCAGCTTATAATACTTGCGCTTGAACTCTTCGATTGTTAAT
>ENA-UPSB01000275-UPSB01000275.1-bioreactor-metagenome-genome-assembly--contig:-NODE-275-length-91784-cov-35.870510_pt1 | contig 91784 bp, 71 predicted proteins | sample MGYA00238182_ERZ773286 | MGnify/ENA primary metagenome ERZ773286 (study PRJEB29026, sample SAMN07631240) | bioreactor metagenome | isolation source: Switchgrass digestor | place: USA: Dartmouth... | reverse complement strand
GTGATAATTATTTTTTTAAAAAAAGTGTCACCCATCATTGTGTTTTGTACACTTTACAAATAACAAATTTAAAGTTCACTCTTTACAAACTGCCGCTTGGTGTATTATAATAAAAGAGTCATAAAAAACGGCCCTATCGTCTAGTGGCCTAGGACGCCGCCCTCTCACGGCGGTAACAGGGGTTCGAATCCCCTTAGGGTCACCACCAATAAACCCACGTGTTGCGTGGGTTTATTTTTTAGTATTCAAACGTAGAATTGTTGATTATTTTAACCTTTCCGGAATTCTTTAGTTTTTCCATTAAATCAAATAAGGCATTATCTTTGTTTTTGGCTTCTAACATGACGTCAAAGTCACGACCCAGGTTCTTGGCAATATCTAAAAAATTTAAAAACTCATCCAATTCTATGATATCTGCATGGCTACGGTAATCTTTTTCGTTTTTCGGACTGGAAAAATGTATTTTGGGTTTAAAATACTCATTATTCCATGTATTAAAAATATCAGGTAAAATGTCTATCATTTTTTCTCCTTGGTTATTACATTGATAGTGATGTACATCAAATACCATAGGAATGTTCAGCGTTTGGCATATTTTTAAAACGTCCAAAGCATTATATGATTTATCGTCGTTTTCAAGAATAATTCGATGGCGGATATATTGTGGCAGTTTGGGAAAATTATTGATAAATCTTTCTATGGAGGTATCCTTATTTCCATATACACCTCCTACATGAAGAACCAACTTATACTTTTTGTCTTCCAATCCCATGGCTTTATATATTCTATAATGATATTCCAAGTCCCTTAACGAGTCTTGAAATACTTTTTCATCCGGGCTGTTGATTAGTGTAAAATGATCCGGATGTGCACTTACACGTATGTCATTTGCTTTTACAAAGTCACCGATTTCTTTAAATTCTTTTTTAAATATTTCATCATAATTCCAACCTTCTATGGAAGGGTAGGTTGCCAATGGCACCAATTTGGACGTAAATCGGTACACATAAATGTCATTTGCAACATTGTATCTTAATATCCTCAGTGTATTTTGTAAATTTATTTGCGTTAATTTTTCAAGTCTGTACCGTTTACCTTCTTCACTTTTTATTTTATCGTATGAGGTAACGGTAACGGTTTTAGAAGGCGAGGCATCCTGAAGATTTAATGTCATTGCCACATAACCTAAACGAACAATCATTTTTCATCACCTATTTTATTGTAGCCGAGTAATTTAATTTATATTACTAAATATACATAATATTATTATGGTTAATATAAATTATAATTTATATACGGACGCCATGTATGGCGCTCCTACAATAGAATGCACGTTCATAAATATATTCTATATTACGGATTTCCTGAATACACTTATATATAAAGGCTTACACAGGGGGAATGGATGTTGAAAGTCAATAAAAAATCGTTAATATACGGTACCGTTGTACTTACCATGGCTAACATTTTTGTCCGTTTATTGGGCTTTGTTTACCGGATTTTTTTAAGCAGAACCGTGGGACCGCAGGGGATAGGCCTGTCTCAACTGGCTTTCCCGGTTTTTATCATTGCCATTTCCATTACTTCTTCAGGATTAGCCATGGCCGTATCGCGTTTGGTTGCGGAAAAGAAAGCCCAAGGGGATACAAGAGCAATTTTTAGAATTGTAAAAATGTCATCCTTTATGGTGTGTATTATTTCCGTCATAATATCTCTGTTTATATTCAAACATATGGATTACATTGCAACCAATGTTTTGCACGATGCAAGAGTACGAATAAGCTTACTGGTTATGCTTCCATGTATTTTAATATCAAGCTTAGGTTCCGTTTTGAAAGGATACTTTTACGGATTGAAAAATATACATCCCTCTGCCTTAGCTGAAGTTATAGAACAAATTACCCGGATGTTGCTGGTATTTTTACTGATTATATATGTTCCTAACAAAACAGATGAAATAACTGCCGCCATTATTATATTGGGAATGGTTATAGGCGAATTGTCTAGCTTAGTATATCTATCATACAGTTACAAAAAACATAAACTTGATATTCAATGGACGGACAGGGGAGAAGGATATTTTACCATATTTCAACAAATATATCATATTGCCGTTCCGGTCACATGTACCAGAATATTTATGTCCGTTATGAGTTCCGTAAATTCGGTTTTGATTCCCAGACAATTAATGGCTTCGGGATTGACAAACCATGAAGCAGTTGGGATGTATGGTATTATCACAGGTATGGTGATGCCGCTTTTGTTTTTGCCCTTTACCATTATATCATCCCTTTCGGTCATGATCATACCTACTATTTCAGAGAAGATGACGGTCCGAAATTATTCTGACGTAAAAAATAAGATTTCTACCAGCATACAAATTAGCTGTATAACCGCTTTTTTCTCTTCAGGAGTCCTTATTGCATTCGGACATCCTATTGGTATCGTTTTATATAATCAACCCCTTGTAGGAATTTTTTTAATTCCTTTAGCGGGAATCCTAATTTTTCAATGTCTGCAACATAATTTAGCAAGTATATTAAACGGTCTTGGAAAGCAAAATATTGCCGCTTTTCATTTTATTATAGGAGGAATGATTCAACTCGGCTTTACTTATTTTTTAGTCTGTAGACCGGAGTGGAGAATAAAAGGTTATGTTTTGGGATATATTCTAAGTACCGTTATTGTTTGCCTATTAAACTTTATACAAGTTGCAAAAACTATTAGAATCGAGTTTAAATGGGGGAAATGGTTCATTCAACCTGCGTTGATATCTTTATTTGTAGCACTAAGTATGAGATTATTTTATGCGCTTTTGATCAGCAATCATATAAGGCCGATTTTTTCACTGATTATATGTGTATTTTCAGGCTTTATGACGGAGTTGATATTATTAATGATGACCGATATTTCAAAAATTCATATTTTCAAAACTTCGCCACGAAATAAAAAATATAAAATTTCAGGTGTTTACAATATGTTAAAATCATTATAAAATAAAAACAACACAATATACCATAAGTGAGGAAAACCGTATGAACAATCAAAAGAACAGCAATCAACGCATCCTATATATCGATGTTTTAAGGGTAATATCTATGTTATCCGTTGTTTTTATGCATACAGCAGCAGGTTCGTTAAGAGGCAACATTGGTTCTCTCACGTGGCATGTGTCCAATATACTTACTGCCATTATGTGTACCAGTGTACCTGTTTTCTTCATGATATCAGGTGCAATGGTTCTAGACAGCGAAAAAACCGCATCCATACATTATATGTATAAAAAACGTTTTCCAAAGGTTTTTATTCCTTTTTTTGTTTGGTCTATGGTCGCCATTGTATATCATTTTTTTATGAAATATGCATTTTATGGCGTAATGGATAAAACCATTATTACCGGAAAACTCAAAAACATTTTAAGTCAGGCAACAACGGTTCATTTATGGTTTATGTATGCACTGATTCCGCTTTATATATTATCGCCTATATTAAAAAAGCTGGTGGATTCCATGACCAAAAACATTGTAATATATATGTTTGCACTATGGCTTTTATTTAGTTCCGTTATACCTACGGTTGCAACATTTGTTCCTGACAGGTATCGGCCGTTGGTTACACTAAATCAGGAATATAATTTGAATTTTATAGGGGGATATTTGGGATATTTTATTTTAGGATATTACCTTTTTAAAATGACCAAACGAATTTCTAAAAAGTTCTTAGCATTGATTATTGTACTGGATGTTATCCTTATATCGGTTGGAACATGGTATATGACCATGAAGCTTGGCCCATATCCGGAACACTTTTTAAGTTATCCGAAAGTATTCATGCTTATACTTTCCGTGTCGGTATTTTTATTGGTTAAGGAATTATTGATGGATAAAACCATACCGAACATTATAATAAATATTATAAGTTTTTTTGCTTCCATATCATTTGGTATTTATTTAGTACACAATTTATTTGTTGACTATATTTCAAACTTTATTCCTTTATGGCCTGCAGATTCCTTGTATGATTTGTTGCTGTGTTACGTTATCGTTTTACTGGCATCCATTGTATGTATTGTTCTATTGGCAAGCTGTAAGCTCACTTGTTTTATATTTACGGGCTTACCATATAAGACGGCTTGCAGGACATGTAATATTCAGTTTTTTTTGGGTTCCTTTTGGAAATTAGTTAATAAGCAAGATGCATCGAAGGAAAATCATTAATTGAATGTTATCAATTTTATTTCAATTGACAACAAATTATCATTATGATATATTGTAATTAATATGATAATATTATAAGTTATTCTAAAAGGGAGTAGCTAACGGCATTGGCCGTAAATAAAATCAACATGCTGGAGAAATCCTGGTTTTATTTGCTTTAATAATATGTTAAAGTTAGCGAGACTTTTAGATTAGTAAGCCATGAGTGGTTGGTTTATTAATCTATGGGTCTCGCTTTTTATGGCGTTTAATGGGAGGTATACAAATGATACAGGAACTTATAAAAGCATTTACACTTATTTTTATTGCAGAAATGGGGGACAAGACCCAAATATTGGCCATGGCATTTGCAACCAAGTATTCCGTGAAAAAAGTTCTGTTAGGAATTTTTATCGGGGCTTTTTTAAATCACGGGTTGGCCGTTATGCTTGGGAAATATATCTCTACCGTCATTCCTGTGAACACCGTACAAATTATTGCCGGTTTTGCGTTCGTTGCGTTTGCTTTGTGGACATTGAGACCGGATGATGAAGAACATGAAGAAGAAAATTCTAAATATCAATTTGGACCAGTACTTACGGTAGCAATAGCGTTTTTCATCGGTGAATTGGGAGATAAGACTCAACTGTCTGTCATCACTTTATCAACCGATGCAGCATATCCGATTTTCACATTGGGTGGATCGGTACTAGGCATGATTGTTACCGGCGGATTAGGAATTGTCATAGGAAAAAAATTGGGGGATAAAATTCCTGATTTGGCCTTGAAAATAGCCGCATCGGCCGTATTTATGTTTTTTGGAATCACAAAGCTGTATCAAACGGTTCCTGAAAAGTACTTAAGTGTACAAAATATCGCATTGTTTGTGGGTATTATTCTTATCATAGCTGTTGTGATGATTCTATTATTAATTAAGCAAAGACAAGAGGGACGGCAATCCGCTTTTATAAAAATGTCAAAACGACTGTATGACTATTATAATGCAGTTCATCAAAATCTTGAAAATATGTGTCTTGGTGCTGAGAAATGCGGTGAATGTGAAGGAAATCATTGCGTAGTAGGATATACAAAATCACTAATACAATATGGATTGAATCACGATGAATCATTAAACATGAATCTTTCCGAAATAAAAGAGACCCATGCGGACAAGACTTTTGATAAAGAACTGGCATTGGACAGTTTGGCCATAACGCTTTTATTAGTAAAAGATAATCCTAAGAAAAGTGAATATAAAAATATTCATGAAATAAGAAAAAAACTGGAAACCATATTGCTTGGAAAAAGCATTGAGCAAATGGATAATTGGTCGGTCTATATAAAAACCTTGTCAAGAATCAATAAAGATGTAGCAAAAAATGTTTTGGAATGCATGAATAGCCATTGAGGACTTTATCAAAGGAGGTACCATGAAATATTCCAATATTAAAGAAGCCCGTTTTATATCACGCCCTAACAGGTTTATTGCCAACATTGAGATGGACGGAAAGATACAAGTCTGCCATGTGAAAAATACCGGTCGATGTAAGGAACTTTTGGTTCCTAATGCAACGGTATTTGTTCAGGAATCTGACAATAGACACAGAAAAACAAAATACGATTTGATTTCGGTATATAAAGGAAACAGGTTGGTTAACGTGGATAGCCAGATACCTAATAAAGTGTTTGAAGAATGGGTACGTGCCGAGAATATATTTCATAATATTTCATTAATAAAAGCAGAAGCCACCTATAAAAATTCGCGTTTTGATTTTTATATTGAGGCAGACGGAAAAAAGGTTTTTGTTGAAGTAAAAGGGGTAACATTAGAAATTGACGGCGTTGCCCTTTTCCCGGACGCACCCACGGAACGGGGAGTCAAACACATAAAAGAACTGTGTAAATGCTTAGATGACGGATATGAAGCGTACTTGGTATTTATCATTCAAATGAAGAACGTCAAATATTTTGCGCCAAATGCGGAAACGCATAAAGAATTTGCCGAAACGTTGAAAACAGCAAAAAAAAAGGGTGTAAATATGATTGCCGTGGATTGTGAAGTGACAAAAAACAGCATTGTAGCAAAGGATTATGTAGAGGTAAAAATATAATTTGTATTCATTGTTCCTCTTCATTTTGTATTTTATCCTTAATTTTTCTTAGTGCTTCTACGGCATATTTTCTTACATCCTCATCGGAATCATTGTTTGAAGTATATAGAACAAATTCTTTGGATCTTGGATTACCGATATTGCCTAAAGCTTCTACAGAGTGAAGCCTTATCTGAGGATCCGGATCCCTTAAATATTCTATTAGTTTATTCATTACAGCTTCATTTTCTATATTGCCTAATGCTTTTATGGCTGCAATGCGTATTTCCGGGGTTTGATTAGGGGAAGAAGCCTTAATAAGTTTGGCAGTTTTTTTCTTCTTTGCCCACACATCAATTTTTTTAGAGGTAATAGCCATTTGTATTCCTCCTTTTGTATCATTCATTTATTACATAATATTCGATTCATAACGGAATTATGATAGACAGATAATCTTTGTCCAAATTTTTTTGACGTACAACGTACAAAAGAACGGTATTTTGCAGTGGTAAAATATGAAAAATAGCGTAAACAGATTTTGTACTTGCATTATTATTATAGCATAAAATCAGTAAATGTAAATATTATTTTTTGATCATCGGATACGTGTAATTTCGTTGATAAATATTATGGAAAAAATATTGTGAAAAGGCTTAGAGCATAATTTTGAATAATTTTTTGTTTATGAAGAAAAAGTAGTGGAATATAATAAATATATACTAATCTTACATTTGGAATGGAGGCTCAGCATATGATAAGCGAAAAACTGGAAAAAGCATTAAACGATCAAATTCAAAAGGAATTTTATTCCGCATATTTATACCTTTCTTTTGAAATGTATTTTAGTTCAAGAAATTTAAACGGATTTGCTCATTGGTTTCGGATTCAAGCAATGGAAGAACGCGATCATGCACTTATTTTAATCAATTATTTAAATCAAGTAGGTGGGCGTGTAAAATTACAGCCAATTGATGCACCTGAATGGAATTTCAATTCTATTGAAGAAATCATGACAAAACAATTGGAGCATGAGCGTTTTGTAACACAATCCATATATAACATTGTGGACTTGGCCATTGAAGAACGGGATCATAAAACCAATTCCTTCCTCAAATGGTTTATTGACGAACAGGTGGAAGAAGAGGAGACTGCAGAACAGAATCTTAGTAAAATCAAATTTATCGGTGAAGACGATGCAAAAGCAATTTTGATGCTGGATGCCGAGATGGCAACAAGAGTTTATACCGTACCGGCTCCACTGGCCTCGAATAATTAAGTATAAATTTTATAAGTTTATTTATTATAATATATAAAATGATGTCACTCAAGCGGGGATGGCAATGGAATATTAGGTTTACAATACTTGGTAATTTGCCAACCCGTTTTTTTGTTTCATACAATATTTGTTGCAATATCTTTTCATCAATCATATAATATGGTAAAATAAGTTAAGTTTTTTGTAATAATAAAGTTGTAATTAAAACACAAAAAGAGAGGTTAAAAAGTTTGATCAAACTATTGATAAAATGGTTTATAAAAGACAGTCATAAAGTAGAAGACAAACAAGTGCGTGAAGCATACAGCATGTTGTCAGGCATATTGGGCATTCTATGCAATTTAATACTGTTTGGAATAAAACTAAGCATCGGCCTTATAATGAACAGTATTGCCATTATTTCTGACGCATTTAACAATGTTTCGGATATGGGTTCATCCTTAATATCGATTATAAGTGCTAAAATGAGCAATCGGCGGCCTGATAAAGAACATCCTTTCGGACACGGCAGACTTGAATACATTTCTGCCCTTATTGTTTCATTTATGATTATGTTAGTTGGCTTTGAATTGCTAAAAAGTTCGTTCAAAAATATTTTACATCCGCCGGAAATGAATTTTAACATCACCTTGATTTTTATACTAATCCTATCCATGTCCCTTAAAATATGGATGTTCAGCTATAATCGGTACATTGCACAAAAAATTCATTCCAATGTTATAAAAGCCGCAGCATTTGACAGTTTAAGCGATGTCATTGCAACCGGTGTGGTTGTTTTATCGTCCATTGCAAATAAATTTTTGAGTTTTCCTATTGATGGTATAGCCGGATTAGGCGTATCTCTGATGATCATGTATACAGGATTTGATGTAGCAAAAGAGACCATTGGTATTTTGCTGGGTACCCCACCCAGCAAAGAACTTGTGAAGAAATTAAATGAAATTATTTTGAGTGCGGAAGGTATTGTAGGTTCTCATGATTTGATTGTCCATGATTACGGTCCCGGTAGAGTCATGGTATCGGTTCATGCAGAAGTCCCCGACGATGTTGATATTATTAAAACCCATGAAGCAATCGATGCCATCGAACAGCAGGTTCTTCAGGAAATGGGTATCCACATTGTCATTCACATGGATCCTATATCGGTTAATTGTAAAAAAACCAATTATTTAAAAGATTTGGTGAAAAATATCGTGAAGGATGTGGATGAGCGTTTAAATATCCATGATTTTCGCATGGTGGACGGGGAACATCAAATTAACCTTATCTTTGATTTGGAAGTACCGTATGAAATCCCCTTGTCAAAGAGAAAGGAGATAGTTGCTCTAATAAAACAAAAAATTGCCATGGAAGATGAACGATACAAAGCAGTCATTCAAGTAGACGATTCATTTTAAGAATAATGCGGCCGTTACACGAAATATAAAATGGATGATTTTTTGTAGGGACGACCTGTGGTCCAATGTCGTCAACTTAAGGTGTTATAAAATGGATACATGTTCATATATTCCTAAATTAGTATTCCTCGTGCACAGACTCATCGGCTCGTCAAATATCCATTTAGGCAAAAATACCACGGACGGTATTTTTAGCAGCACTCGCAACACGGATGTTGCGTTGCTGCGGCCTGAAGGATACATTTAATGTAGTTGCTGAATATTATGGAAAAAACATTGCGAAAAGGCTTAGAGCCTGTTAACGAAGTGGAGGAATAGCCACATCACCTGTTTGAGCGACAGCGAGTTTGATGTGGCCCGAAACAAGTTTACAGGCTTTTAGTCTTGTAGCTTTTGTTTTTGGAATAATATTCAGCAACTTAAAAGTTTGTGATCAAAGAATTCAGATTTAGGAACATATGAATCGTATCCACATAATCAAATCATTATTCAAAAATTTCTATCACCGGACTTGCTAAAATGCCCGTATCTTTTAATTTATACTCATAACACCACGCATCTCCTTCGGTTCTCCAACTGTCAGGGCCGAACCAACTTAAAGCTGTATCGGCATTGTGAAGCTGACCGAAGGTGTTATAACGGTTTCCGAATAACGTAAGTTCAATGGTATGCTTGCCTGCTTTTACATTTTCAATCATAAGCTTATAGGGAGCATAGGCAATGACTCCCACAGGCTTTCCGTCCATCAAAACCTTTATCATTGCACCCCTATAATTATTTGCCTTAATTCCAATGGCACAATTCTTTGTTTCAACATCAAACTTATAGGTTATATTTCCGCCATAGAAAGGCATTCCTTGAGTGGTAATAGATGAAAATGCTATTTCACTTGTTGAGGCAATAATTGTTTTTTCACAGCCTTCCACTCGAACGTTAAAATCACCCAAAATATAGCAATATTCCACATTGGTGGTTTTACCAAAGGGGATTTTCACCGTCAATACATTATTCCCACAACGAATCTTTGGTAATTCAACGGTTTTGATGGATTCATCCACATAATATCCGGTTATTTGAGGCGGAACGTTTTGTCCGTTAAAAGTTATGCTGAGTTGTTCCGCATCTTCAATTGCTAAAACAGGTTTTTCAACTTCTATTTCGCTGTTAATAACAAATCGTAGGGTAATAGAATGCTCAATTTTTTCTTCTTTTAATGTCCACGGCTGAGCAACATTGTCTTGACGCGGAGGATAGCCTAATTTTGCCCTGAATTTATTATCAATTTTTAAAATCTCCTCAGTATCATAAAACTCTCCGTCATCAAATGAATATTCAGCCATATCAAGAAGCAGCACATTCGGTTCGGATCGTGAGTATGAAACTTTATGCTTGAAACGGATTTCTTTCACCTTATTCTTTTTGTTGTTTGTAGTATTTTCCTTTACCTTACATTCCTGTACTTTTTCATCCAGCCTAAGCAAAATACTGTCATGGCAATTCAATTCCATCGGGATGATGGTATTGTCTTGATCATAGGTATAATGAATCTCATGGATTTCTCCGTTGATTGTGTCATACAACGTAGGAGTATACTTACCCATAATTTTTATGACAATGTTTTGAGGATGTACTGCGTCCACATGGTGTGTTTTCACGCCATGTGCAATGAAAAGCCATTTACAATCAGTATCCTTACGCATATTGTAAAGCAAATTATCGGTAACAGTTCCGTTGGAATTTCTAATGTCTATTACTTTTTCGTTTTCCAAAGCTTCCAAAATGCTTGCCTGACTGAACGGTACCTTCTCACAAACATCATAAAGCTTTTTTACTCTGTCGGAAGTAACGGCGTCTACATATTTAGGACATTCACCTACAAAAATAAGCCGACCGCCGTCTTTATGGAATTGTTCCAACCGTTCGAGAGTGGTTTGTCTCAATGTCTCACATCCGGGGACAATAATGGTTTTATATTGCATTTTTCCTACTTTTAAAGGATTGGAAGCTTTTTGACATAAATCGGGGAGTAGAGACTCACTGATAAAGTCAAAATCCACCTGACCTAAAAGCAGCCACTTTGTGATATTTTGAAAATTATTGTCCAGCTGCTGACGAATGGAATTTGTACTTTCCTTAGGTCCCCAATGAAGCCAATAACTCTCAATAGGATGGATAACCCCCACATGAACAACAGGTTCTCCTCTTGTTAATACTGTGTTAAGACGTGCAAAATGGTCTTCCACATAGGAATATTCTTTATACCACGGAGATTGATAACTAATGGAAGCAGGATAGTCACGTTTTGCTTCTCCGGCCATGGAAACCCAGGCTAAATGATGAACCCTTACCGTAACGCCTAAGGCAGCTTGCCAGTCTCCCTGGAATTTGTGGCCTCGGAAATCAAAATCCCAATTGGTTACGCCATAGAGCTCCGATAAAACGCCCTCTCGGCCATATTGATGGCAGGCAGACTGTGCTTGTTTTGCAGTGGTAAATTCCGTCCAATTGCATAGCATGTCTATACCGGGAAGTTGGAAGGAACGATAGGAACGCATAGCCTCACCCAATGCAGTAGTTTGCTCTCCAAGAGTAGGTTCTGACATCAAATGCCCGGTGAGCATTAGGTTATTTTTTTCACACCATTTTCCGCAGTTATCGGCAAATGCACTTGCAAAACGTTCTGCAATATGGTCATGATAAAGGTATCGAACTTTGGATACTTGTTTGTTCGGCAGTTCCCAGATAAGTTCAGGCAAAAAGTCAAGTACATCCAAACCATATTGGGACTTAAACGTTTCAGGAACGTTATTGGTCCAAGGAAGCAGCACTTCGGTTTTATCGGTTGCAAAATTCAATGTATTTTTCCGTTGGAATTGAGGCTCGTCCGTAAATATAGCGGGAACGGATTTGCCAAATTTGTGTCCGATGTATTTTTTATAACTTTCATAAGTAATTTCTATAAATTTGTCAATGGCTTCTTTATTAAGGGTATCTACATAAGTTTGATTATTAAACCACGGACTGGGGTTGTCGGTTATAACATAAGCAAACCATTTTTCTCCTTCCGCTTCTTCCTTCATATCTACCTTTTTGTAAGTTGAAAGTTCTCCTTTTTCGTTTAGACATATGTCATAACATGCAATTAGATAAGGTTTTCCGGTTTCTACACCTTCCTCCTTGGATACGCAGTCTGCCAATGGATTTGGGGTAAAAAGAAGTTTTCTGGCTCTGTATCTTGGGTTTTTGGTTACTAAACCGCCTGCTGCTCCGGAAGGCCATCGGTCTTCGTCGTAAAGCCATGCAAGCATGTTTTCTTTTTCGGCTTTTTCCACACATGCCGTAACAAACTCCATAAATTCCTTTCCAAGATACTCGGTAGCCATTCCGGTTCTTGAGTGCATGTGAAAACCGCCGAGCCCCATTTCTTTAAAATATTCAATTTGTCTTTCCAGAAGGTCTTTATTTAATTTACAATTCCACGCCCAAAACGGCGTCCCTCTGTATTCACTGGTGGGATTTTTAAAAAGATTGATATCTAATGTTTTGCTGTTGTTTTTAGGGTATAGCATTTCAGCACCTCTTTCCATAAAAATATCTTGACTTTATTATAAAAAATAGTTTACTATAAAACAACAGATAATATTTATAGTTTTAGGGGTGATTTTAACATGCCGGAAGTGTTTAAGGAAAAGGAAAAAATAAGAGTTATGGTATGTCAGCAAGACAGTATCCGATTTCACAGTCATGATTTTTTAGAAATGGTATACGTAATCAACGGAAAAGCTTTACATACTTTAAATAATCAAAATACCATCGTAAAAAAAGGCGATTATTTCATCATTGATTATGGAGCCGTTCACAAATACACTAAAATCGATGATTCTCCATTTGAAATTATTAATATTTTATTCAAACCTGAAATCATTGATAAAACCCTAGTAAAGTGTAAAAGCTTTCAAGATTTAATTAACCATTATCTAATAAAATTCAGCTATGAAATGTTGAAATACAGTCCAACCAATATTATTTATCATGATAAGGATAAAACCGTTTATCATTTTATCGAAAAACTGCAGTTTGAATTTGAACATAAAAATCCAGGGTATATGGAGCTTATGCGTTGTTATCTTATTGAGATTATTATTACAACTATGAGAGGGATTAGCAAAGAAAACAGTAGCAATTTATATCATGATTTAAGTAAATATATCATTGATTATATTGACGAAAATTACATGAATCCTATCACCCTTACTCAAATCAGTGAGCGGCTGAATTTTAGCGTACCGTATATTTGCAAAAAGTTTAAAAACGATGTAGGTATTTCATTTAATGAATACCTACAAAAGAAAAGAATTGAGCAAAGTTGCAGACTTATTTTAAATACCGATAAAAAAATTAGTGAGATTGCGGAACTGGTGGGATATAACGACATAAAGTTCTTTCATCAGGTTTTCAAAAAATATATAAAAATGACGCCAAGAGAATTTCGAAAAATATATTGTAATGAGTCCAATACTATCTAAAGGATATAAATATAATAAATAATAATGTAACCGGTTTTACTTGTTTTGCAATGTTATCATATTTTGACGGTGTATTTATTGATAATATAATGGGGAAAATTGCAATGGAAATGTTAGTCAACCAGTTTAAAAATACAAAAAAAGCAAAAGATAATACTGTTAACAGAGTTACTTTGATCCCACGGCTGATTCTTCGAGGCTCAGAAAAGTTAATGAGAAAGGAATGAGATAATAATTATGAGTCATATAACCGTATTTGGAAGTTTTGTGGTGGATCTCATGGCCAGGGCACCACATCTTCCTGTTCCCGGTGAAACCGTAAAAAGCTCCATGTTTAAGCTCGGGCCCGGGGGCAAAGGATTTAATCAAGGGATTGCTGCAAAAAGAGCCGGAGCCGACGTAACCATGGTTACCAAGCTTGGAAAAGACGCCTTTGCGGAAATTGCATTGAGTAAACTGAAAGAGGAAAATATGAGCACGGAATATATTTTTCAAACAGAAGAATTCCCCACCGGAACGGCACTCATTATGGTGGACGAAAATACAAGCCAGAACCAAATCATGGTTACCCTAAGTGCATGTGATACCTTTAATGATTCAGACATTGAAAAGGTAACGCCTTTAATTAAAAAATCAGGTTTTTTATTAACTCAATTGGAAACCAATGTAGATGCCGTGGAGAAAATTGTAAGTATTGCAAAGGAAAACGAAGTACAAGTAATTCTGAACCCTGCCCCTATACAGCCTATTCGTGATGAACTATTTAAAAACGTTGATATTATTACACCCAATGAGGTTGAAGCTTCCATTTTAACAAACGTGGAAATTAAAACACCTGAAGATGCATTAAAAGCCGCTGAAATTTTAATGAATAAAGGGGTTGCCAATGTAGTTATTACGCTTGGCAAGATGGGCGTCTTGGCAGTAACAAAAGATAAACATCAATTGTTCCACAACTATGATGTAAAGGTACTTGACACAACCGGTGCAGGGGATGCCTTTAACGGCGGATTTGTGACTGCTCTTTCAGAAGGCAAAAATATTTTTGATGCTTGCTTTTTTGGAAATGTGGTTTCCAATTTGGCCGTAACTAAATTGGGTACATCGGTAGCTATGCCGTCAAGGGAAGAAATTGATGAATTTATTAAGGAAAATACATGAAGGAGAGGGATGAATAATGCTTAAAGGTGGAATATTAAACCCACAAATTGCAAGAGTACTTGCGGAGACAGGTCATAAAGATATGATTGTTGTAAGTGATGCAGGCTTGCCAATGCCGAAAGGCGTTGAACGGATTGATCTTGCATGGAAACCCAATGAACCGGGCTATCTTGAGGTTTTAGAAGAAATATTAAAGCATATGGTAGTAGAAAAAGCCATTTTAGCCCATGAGCTTATAACCGTCAGCCCCGAGATGCATAAAAAGATTTTGGCTATTTTGCCCGAAGGCATACCCATTGAGTATGTAGAGCATGTGGAGTTGAAAGAAATGACGGAAAAAGCCAGAGCAATTATCCGGACAGGAGAATTTACCCCGTATCCAAGTGTTATTTTGGTTGCAGGATGTGCGTACTGAAATGTACGCACTTAGATTGGAAGGTGTCTTATGAAAAGTGAATATATTTTGGAGTTAAGAAACATTACCAAAATTTTTCCCGGTGTCAAAGCCTTAGATAATGTTCATCTGGAAGTAAAACCGGGTGAAGTTCATGCTCTGTGCGGCGAAAACGGCGCCGGGAAATCAACATTAATGAAAATTATTTCAGGAGCACAGAAGGCTACATCCGGAGATATCTATTTTGAAGGCAAAAAAGTAACATATAATACCACGAAGGAAGCACAGAACATAGGTATTTCAATGATTTATCAGGAATTTAATTTAGTACCGCATCTTTCGGTTGCAGAAAATATTTATATGGGAAAACTGCCGACCAAAAACGGTATGGTAGATTGGAACAAACTTTATAAGTCTACGCAGAAAATTCTAGAGCGATTACAACTGAAAATAAGTCCTAAAACGCTTGTTTCCAATCTTACGGTCGGCGAAATGCAAATGGTGGAAATTTCAAAATGTTTGTCCACCGATTCAAAAGTCATTATTATGGACGAACCCACCGCCGCACTGACCGAACAGGAAATTTCAACTCTGTTTAACATCATTAAAAGTCTTACATCACAAGGAATAGCCATTATTTATATATCTCATAGAATGGATGAAATATTTGAAATATCGGATACCATTACCGTTTTTCGGGACGGTAAGCATATAAAAACCATGAAAACAAGTGATACCAATTATGATGAAGTGGTTTCGTTAATGGTGGGACAGAATATTGAAAATCTTTATCCGGAACGTGAAAAAGTCAGTGATGAAGTGGTTCTAAAAGTTGAAAATCTGAGCGGGAAAAATGTTCATAACGTAAGTTTTTATCTTAAAAAGGGAGAAATCCTGGGCATATACGGTTTGATGGGTGCAGGAAATATTGAGCTTTCAAAAATATTATACGGTGCTTTGCATAAAGAATCGGGAAAGGTAATGGTAAACGGTCAGGAATTGCATTGCACCAAACCTTTGGAAGCCATAGAAAAAGGAATTGGACTTGTACCGGATGACAGAAAAAACGAAGGCCTGGTTTTAATAAGAAGCGTAAAGGAGAATATTTCACTTGCGTCCTTAAAGAGAATAGTAAGAAAAGGAATATTGGACAGGAATGCAGAAAAGCAGGCGGTTAAAAACTCCATTAATTCCATGAATATAAAGGTTAGTTCACCGGAACAATTGGTTGGCAACCTAAGCGGCGGCAACCAGCAAAAAGTTGTGTTAAGTAAAGTACTGCGTGCCAGCCCGGATATATTGATTCTTGACGAACCTACCCGTGGAGTGGATGTCGGTGCAAGAGCAGAGATTTATCAAATCATTGATATCTTAACAAAACAGCACAAAAGTATTCTATTGATTTCTACCGATCTTACTGAAATTTTGGGTATGTCGGATAGATTATTAATTATGAAAGAAGGTAAAATTGTAAAGGAGGTATTGCGGAAGGATTTCTCACAAGAATTGGTAATAGCATATGCTTCAGGAGGGGTTAAAAGTGAATGAAACAAGAAAAGTAGTCAACAGGGTGATGACACAATATCGTTCTTTTGTAATTTTAGCCATTATTTTAATTGTCGCATCGGTGATAGCACCCAACTTTTTGTCATTTAATAATATTACGAATGTTATCCGTCAGGTATCCATTTCTGCAATGCTGGCATGCGGAATGACATTTGTCATCCTGACCGGGGGCATAGACCTTTCGGTAGGGGGAATTTTAGGTATGTCCGGTGCCCTATCGGCAGGTGTGTTGGCAGCTACCAATTCCGCATTGCTTGCCGTTTTAGTAGGACAGGGATTTGGCTTAATTTGCGGTATCGTAAACGGTTTATTTATTTCCTATGGGGATCTTCCTCCGTTTATCGTAACACTGGCAACTATGAGCCTTTTTAACGGAGGTTTGCTGTTATATACTTCCGGTGCTCCGATTACCGTTGGAAATGACCCGTATAAATTCATAGGAAAAGGGGAACTATTCGGTATACCGTTTCCCATTATCATATTAGCCGTCGTTTATGCAATTGCTTTCTTCATTTTGTCCTATACGCCTTTTGGAAGAAGTGTTTATTCCATAGGTGGAAATGAAGAAGCCACACGTTTATCCGGTATTAATATTAAGCTGAATAAAACCTATGTTTATGCCATAAGCGGTTTATTGTCAGGTCTTGGCGGTATTGTTTTAACATCCCGTTTGGGTTCTGCACAACCGACGGCCGGCCAGGGATATGAGCTGGATGCAATAGCTGCGGTAATTTTAGGCGGCACAAGCCTTTCGGGTGGACAAGGTTTTGTGCTTCCCACTGTAGTAGGATCGATGATTTTGGGTATACTAACAAATGTGCTAACATTATTAAATGTTAATCCTTATGTATCCAACATCTTAAAGGGAATTGTTATTTTAGTGGCTGTCATTATTGACAGAAAATTCAAATCATTATCAGCAACAGCTGAATAGTAAAAAATATGAAGGAGGAAAAAATGGATGAAAAAAAGTATAAGAATTTTAACACTTGTAGTAAGCTTTGTAATGATTTTTGCTTTTATCAGTTGTACAAAACAGACACCGGGTACACAACAAGATGGAACGGACAAAAATGCAGGTGGTAAGAAGTATAAAATCGGTTTATCCATGAATACCTTGAATAATCCTTTCTTTGTAGATGCGAAAAACGGTGTTCAAAAAGCGGCTGATGAAAATAATGTAGAACTCATTGTAACAGACGCACAAAACAGTGCTGCAACACAGGTTTCCGATATTGAAAACTTAATTGCTCAAAAACCGGACCTTATTATCATTGACCCTGCCGACAGTGACGCCATCGTAGCTGCAGTGGAGGCATGCAATGCCGCTAATATTCCGGTTATTACCATGGACCGTGAATCAAACGGAGGTGAAGTGGTTGCTCATATTGGATTTGATGCCATTAAATCCGGAAATATTGCAGGAGAATATATAGCCGAGCAAGTAAAAAACATACCGGATGCTAAAATTGTTGAGATTCAAGGTATCATGGGTACCAATGTTGCTCAAAACAGAAGCAAAGGTTTCAATGAAATTATGGAAAAAAATAATTTAAAAGTTATTGCAAGACAAGCCGCTGATTTTGACAGGGCAAAAGCAATGACCGTTATGGAAAATATTCTTCAGGCAAACCCTGAAATTGATGCAGTATATGCTTCCAACGACGAAATGGCTTTGGGAGCATTGGAAGCCATCAAGGCAGCAGGAAGATTAGACGACATTATATTAGTTGGATGTGATGCCATCGACCAGTCTCTTGAAAAAATCAGATCAGGTGAAATGGAAGCAACTATAGCGGAACCGCCTTACTTTCTTGGTAAACAGGCATTGCAAACGGCACTTGCTGTTTTAAAAGGGGAAACTGTAGAAAAGTCCGTTATTCTTGACAATCAACTTGTTACAAAAGAAAATGTAGACACTCTGAAAACCAGAGACTAAAAATAACGTTTAATGAGGTGCCAAAATGGAACTGAACAAATATATTGACCACACGCTGTTAAAAGCCACTGCCACGAAAGAAGAAGTGATTAAGCTTTGCAATGAAGCAAAAAAATATCAATTTGCTTCGGTATGTGTAAACACCTGTTATGCCGAATTGGTAAGGAAAAACCTTGAAGGTTCAGGTGTCGCCACCTGCGTTGTTGTAGGATTTCCTTTAGGAGCCATGATGACGGAGGCCAAAGCGTATGAAGCAAAGCTGGCGGTAGAGGCCGGAGCAAATGAAGTGGATATGGTAATTAATATAGGTGCATTAAAAGACAAAGACTATCATTATGTGGAGAACGATATTAAGGCAGTGGTAGAAGCTTCAAAGCCGGCTATTGTGAAAGTGATTATTGAAACATGTCTGTTAACTGACGAAGAAAAAGTGAAGGCCTGCGAATTAGCCGTAAAAGCAGGAGCACACTTTGTAAAAACTTCCACAGGATTTTCAACAGGAGGCGCTACAAAAGAAGATGTGGCTTTAATGAGGAAAACGGTGGGAGAAGGTATTGGTGTAAAAGCTTCCGGAGGTATTAGAACTTATGAAACGGCAATGGAAATGATTAAGGCAGGCGCTTCCAGAATAGGTGCAAGTTCTTCGGTGGATATCGTTAATCATAAAGAAAAAGAATGAAACGTAACTGTAGGGGGCTGTCGCACAAGAGAGCGGGTTTCCATGCATGCCATCAACTTAATTTACCAAAATTTATTAATTTAACGGGCGGTTCTTGAATCGCCCCTACAATGGATACGAATTCATATATGGATAAATCGTTATTGTTGTAGGGGCGACCTGTTTGCCCGCAAATATTGCTTTATGTTAATTTTCTGTAGGGACGCCATACATGGCGTCCGTTTATACATATACCAGTTTCTTATACAGCAATCCCATTCCTTTTATACAATTTTATCGTCATACGCATTTATTTTATTATTTATAAATATAAATATATTACATTAACACAATATTGATAAGAGGAGTGGGAAGATTTGAACAGGAAATCCATCCTATGGTTCATTTTTCTTATCATGATATTGCCCATTGCCGTAAAAGCCCATGGGGCCTCGGTTATGATTCACCAGCCTTCCGGCATATATGGCGCTGATCTTAAAATTACCATGTCAACCGATTTACGTAATGCGAAAATATATTACACCGTTGACGGGTCGGTACCGGAACCCGATCATCTAGGAAAAGGAACCTATCTATATGATCATTATATAGACATATCAAACATTTTGAACAAAGAAAACGATTATGCTGAATTTGAAAACATTACCGTTCCTATAGCGGAACGAGAGCCTTCAGCAGACGATCTGTTATATCATTACCGGAAACCTGCTTACAAAATTCCAAAATTAATATCCATTTGTGCAATAGCAGTGAGCGGAACAAAACATACAGAGCCTGTCAGAGGCTTATATCTATTAAATGATACTGCCGATATCTTTAAAAATCTTTCTATTATATCTCTTACTTCTTCATCCAAACATCTGTTTCATGAAAAAAACGGTATTTATATTTATCCCAATTATAAAAACCATAAAGAAGTTCCGGCCCATATACAAATTTTCAATCCGTCCACAAACAATGTGGAAACCTCTCAGGATATCGGTTTGTGCATAAGTCATGAAACCAATCCGGACTACATCATAAAATCCTTTGAATTAGTTTTTCAAAATAAAAAACAGATACTCAGAAACGGCGCAGAGGATTTCGCCTATACAAATATCCGAAACAGCGTAATGCATCAGCTTTCTGAACATTTATGTGTAGATGCAAGAAAAACAAAACCTGCAGTTGTATTTTTAAACGGTGAATTCTGGGGGGTCTATCATTTGCAGGAGGCTTTGGACGACAATTACTTTTTGCAACATTATAATATTCCAAAAGAAAAACTTCTTGTGATAGAAACCGGAAATGTTGGAAAGCATTCCGATTCATCCGACTGGGGACAGGTCATATACGGTGATAATAAAGATTTAAAGTTTTATCAAGAGATGATAAAATTTATTTATGACAAAGACCTGTCCAAAAAAGAAAATTACAGCTATTTTTGTGACCGCTTTATGGATATCAACAGCTTTATGGATTATATCATTGCCCAAATATTCTCCTCCAATAATTTTGGCTTTGAAAAAAGTATGATATGGAAATCCAAGACCAAGGAAGAGGACCAATTTCTTGACGGCAAGTTCCGATTTGCTTTAAATCATTTTGACACCGGGATGAATAACTGGAGTTGGTCCATTCATGATACCATTGGGATATTATTAGCGGACAATAAAGAAGATGTGTCTTTTGCAACCTTATTATTTTCCAGACTTATAAAAAATAATGAATTTAAAAAAGAATTTGTAAACAGGAGCATGACTTATTTTTCCACCATATATGCTCCTGAAACCGTCAATAAAACAATTGAAGAAATGTCCAATATATTAAAACCGGGGATGTACGAGCACAATAAAAGATGGTCCGTTCAAAAGCAGGAATATGATAGTACGGAATTCTATGATATAAACCTTGAAACGCTATTGGAATTTGCACCGGCCAGGCATAAATTGTTGTTAAGCAATGAACCAGGTTCCTATTCGCAAAAATTTGGGCTTTCATTGCCGGTTCCAGTATGGATAGAGACAAACCCCAATATGGGAACCGTTGTACAAAGCGCAGGCGAATTTAAAGAAAGGCGAAACAAAGCATATTATTTTTCGGATTATCCGGTTACTTTTTCCGCCAATCCGAAAGAAGGCTTCCAATTTTCTCATTTTCTCATTGACGGTAAAAAGGTATATACCAATGAGATTACCGTCACCCCAAGAGAAGGGATGGTAATAAAAGCGGAATTTATTCATACTTCGGCACAATCAGTCGAGCCGGTTCCGCTTGATATCCCCAAGCCCTTTTATTTTGATGATTTTTCCAAACGTACGGTCATGGAAAAAGAGAATCGGTTTGACATCATTGATGAATCGGGCGATACCATATACACGGTCAATAAATTGCCGGTGGGGTCTTATGGGGAAGTGCAACAGATTCATATAGACCCCGATAAAGGCTTGCTTCTAGGGAACGGTCAATATTATCACGGTGCAGAGCTGAAGGCTGTTGAGCCGGCTAATCTTGTAGATTATGTGGTAAGTACCGATATTACTTTGGAAAATGCCGGAAATGAAGGTTCCGTGAAGCGACCCATATTTTATATAAAGCTTCGCAGTGCAGATACCAACGGCAGTCAACATTATGCCATCGTCTACCATATGGCAAACAGCATTTCCAATGTTTACTCCTATCAGTGGTCCATTATTAACACAAATGCTCACAACGGTGCAGAAATGCCACTGGCAAAGGGGTATAAGCTGTTAGAAGAAAACCGTATGTACAAACTGACGGCAAAAATCATAAATACAGAGGACGGAGGAGTAAACATTAAACTTTATATTGATGATCCGTTACATCCTGCATCCGAATATGAGCCTGTTGTTGAGTATACAGACTACAGTGATTATAAAATCACAAATAATCAGGCAAACATAAGCTTTGGAACCGTGGGATACGGTGACGCAATTTGGGGTGTGAATCCTTACGTATATTATGATAATATCTCCATATACTCGGTAGACCAATATAAAAAAATAGAAGAGTTAAAAAAAGAGTTATATGGTAAACATTTTTCAGATATTTCAGGACATTGGGCCGAAGCTACCGTAAAAAACCTTGCCAATCAAGGAATTATAAAGGGAGATAACAGTGGCTTGTACAAACCTGATGATTCCACAACACTGGCTCAGGTAGTAAAACTATTGTTTAATGTAAAAGATGTCTGGTTTGAGACTCCACAACCTGAATGGGCCGTTTATTATATCAATGAAGCTCTGAAGCTTGGATGGATTACAGCGGAACAGGCCAATGCCCCTCATCATCCCATTACACGATATGAAATGGCCGGCCTGCTTTATAATATCCATGACGGACATAAGGAGGCCGACAGAAGATACCATTTTGCAATCAGTGACTACCATATGATTCCGGAAGAATATAAAGATGCGGTTTTATACTGTATATTAAACGGCTATATGAGCGGTCACCAGGACCTTTCCTTTAGAGGAAATGAGCTTATTACAAAAGCCGAATGTGCAAAAATCATTGAACGTATTATGATATACAGTTCGAGGCCTGAAAATTACCAACTTTCGGTTCCGTACATTTTTTCCGAACATTGCGTTTTACAAAGAGACAAGAAAATACCGATATGGGGTACCGGGTTTTCGGGGGATACCGTTACCGTACATTTAAAGGAACAAGTGAAATCGACAAAAGTCGTTAACGGGAAATGGTATTTGGAATTGGAACCTGAAAGGTATGGCGGCCCTTATCCGCTTAAAATTCAGGGGACTGTAGAAACGATTACTATTCATAACGTTTATATTGGCGAAGTTTTTCAAGTAGCAGGGCAGTCCAATTCCATATGGCCGTATATAAGAACGGATAATTATCATGCAACGAAAGATTTTTTTAAAGATAATTCTCACATTCATGTATACGATACCCATTACATTAATTCGGTAATCCCGCGTTACAAAACCTTTGGGGCTTGGTCGGAAGGCGGAGACCGGCATGCCATTGACTGGGCTCCTGCAATAGGAATATATTTTCTTATGGATTTGTATGAGCATTGTCCTGAGCTGCGGGAAGTACCAATAGGACTCATGACTTTGTCCTATGGGGGAACCACCATAGAAGCGTTTATGAGCCCAAGTGCGGCGGCGAAAAACGGTTTTGTACGCCAAGATGACAAATCGGTTTGGAGCGGATATTATAACGGTTTTATAGCCCCTGTTGCACCGTATGCCATCAAGGCCATCCTATATTACCAGGGGGAACAAAGTGCACATTTGAGAGATGCTTACGAACCTTTATTAAGAAGTCATATTACAGGATTAAGAGAGGCTTTTAAAGATCCGAATCTGCCGTTTTTTATAGTACAGCTTGCAGGCTTTGGGTTAAATACGGCTGACGACGACTGGCCGTATATCCGCGCCGTTCAATCCCGGGTGGCTATGTCCATGGACAATGTAGGTATCGTGTCGGCCGTTGATTTAGGGGATAAAGACCCGTACGAAATTCATCCTACATTAAAGCAGCCAATCGGTCAAAGGCTTTCCGCCTTGGCACGAAAGATGTTATATCATCAAGACATTCCGTATATGGGACCACTGTACAAAAACAGTTGGATTTCAGGCAATCAGGTTCATGTATCCTTTGACTATGTGTACTCCGGTTTGTACTTTACGGATGATGTAGCCAAAGGTTTTGAGATTTGTGACAGCAATGGCAATTGGATACCTGCCGATGCCAAGATTACGGAAGATGGGATTGTCATTTGGAATGATGCGGTTGCTAACCCTGCAGGAGCAAGATATGCATGGAAGAACTATCCTGAATTTAGCTTGTATAATAAAGAAGGGTTCCCGGCTTTTCCGTTTAATACCTTTGTGAAGGTAAGGTGAAAAGATGGAAGAGTTGGAAGAGATGGAAGAGTTGGAATAGTTGGAATAGTTGGAAAAGCAGAAAGTAGAAAGCAGAAAGTAGAAAGTGGAAAGTAGAAAGTGGAAAGTAGAAAGTGGAAAGTGGAAAGTGGAAAGTGGAAAAGGTGGAAAGTTGATCTGTAGGGCGACCACAGGTCGCCCCACAAGAATAACGATTTATCCATATATGAACCAGTATCCAAAACATATAGTGTATATGTAGGGACACCATATATGGTGTCCGAAATTAATTCATTCATAAGCGGACGCCATGTATGGCGTCCCTACAAGTGCAACATATACGTTACTATAGGAATAATTTATGTCAACTCATTATAAATACAACTTAAACTAAAGTAGGGGCGACCTGTGGTCGCCCGCAAATATTGTTGTATTATTCATATTATACGAACGTCATATATGGCGTCCCTACAAATGTAATATGCACATCGCTATGAGTAGGCGTAGGAACCAATATCGCCAACCTAAATTATCAGTATTTTCACACTTTTCGGGCGACCACAGGTCGCCCCTGCATAAGGATACCGGTTCATAATCATTCTACATTACCGCATAATTCCGCTTTTTCCTTATGAATAATATGAGTGTTAACAGAATCATAAACATGGACAGTCCGAATACCACTGCGAAAGTTCTTATGTTGTATTCATTTTGAGGCCAAAATTCAGGCCTTTCCAAGGTATCCTTTTTAAAACGGTGATTAATAATGGTATCACCGTTGTCAATCAGTGCGCCGTCGCCTATAAGTTTTGAAAACTCCGATGGCTGAAAGAGGGCTTCAATGTGATTCTGAAGCTTTGATTCATCCGGTGCGGTAAGAATCAGCATGGCAGTCTTTATATTGTAGGGTGAATCGATTAGTTGAAAGGATACCAAATCCTTTGAATATTCAGGTAACAGCTCTATTTTTTCATTGGAAACAAAATATTGAAAGTCCGGCTCATACTGATAAAAAAGATGATCGTTGTTGATACGAATGATTTCTTGCCGTTGGGGCGAACCGATCACAATAAGGTTTGAAGCCATAAACAAATCCTGTTTCGTGAAATCATATACTGCCGTTACCGTTCCGTGATTGGATTTTAATTCACGGCCAATCATGGCGGCAACAATTCCTGCTAAACGCAAATCATAGGAGTGGAAATCCTGTGGAAAAACAAAAACGGTATTATTCCATTGATTATCCCGTATAAACGGGTTGGGGAAGCTTTCAAACAGGTTGACGGTGTTTTGCTGTGTTGAAAGATAAATGCTGGAATCTTCTATAATGTATGCCCACGGCATCTCATCCTGGCGGAACGTACACCATGCGTCTTTTATTTCCAAATCAAAAGCAAATCTTAAGTTCAGGTAGTTTCCTTTTCGTGCCTCCTTAGGGATTGTAATGGTCAGCCTATCGTCACTTGCATTTTCTATCCGGAGTTTTTTACTGCCTGACGGAACATCATTAATATAGATTGTAAAAAGGGAACGATCAAAGTCCAGATTTTCCGAATATCGAAAATGAATGGTAATGGTTGTATTTTCGTCAATAATTCTGTTTTTAGGGATCTTTAAAGCCATATCCGCTTTCTGCCTGAACATGCCGCTTACATAAATACCGTGATAGCCAAGCTGTGAAAATGTAAGGGAAGGTTCTTGAGGCTCGTCTTTTGTAAGAATATCAACCGTTTGATCCAAATAATAATAATCGGTATCTATTTGTGATACAAGCGACTCATTTCCCAATAATTTAACGGCACGAATTAAATCGGAATCATTTTCTGCAGTAACCAACAACATAACCCGATCGGATCCGTACGGAGAAGGAATTAGTTTCAAGGCAGCACCATTGGATAAGTCCGTGTCTTTCGGCAAATGGGCTAATAACTCAAAAGGCATATTTTGGAATGTTGAAATAAATATGACGTTTTTATTATAATTGCCGGAAACAGAGCTTAACAATACAGTATCAAAAAGAATGTCATTTACTCCTGCATGCTTTCCAAGATAAGATGCCATTTCCAAAGCACAAGCCAATTCCGTCTCATTTGGATGATCCGGCAATACGATAGCGGTGTCCAAATTTCTTTCTTGTTGTACCTTATAAAAAGGGTAGGGGAATTGTGAAATTTTCAAAGACGGTTTGCGGTCGGTATATACAATCTTTACACCTGAATGTTCGTGAATATTCAGCCAATTTGCATTGGAAACGTCATCTGTACACGGTTTGCTGGAAATACGCCGATACACTTGAACTTTAATGCTGTTAATTCCTTTTTTAATTTTACGAACATCCAAATTCAGTTCAATTACCGAGGGATTGGTCATATATTCCGTTAGTTTGAGGGAGTATACAGGCTCTCCGTTCAATGAAATTGCCATTGTAGACATAAAATCGGGATCAATCAACTGACTCTGAGTAATATGAAGGAACAGAGTTACCGCTTTAACATCCCAGTTTTTATCCACGTTGAAATGAAAATCGGAAGTGCCGAAAACCCCTTTCAGCGTAACAAGTGTGTTATATTTTGCAAAATATTCACGTTCTTCCATTCCGAATGATTCGGATAACGGATTGCTTTCCGTCTTTGCATTTACAGTGATTGCAGTCCATAGCATGGAAATGAATAAAAGGATACATATTGGTTTTAACATTCTTGCTTTCATCCAGTCTTCACCTTCCTAAAATCTTTCCGTTTTATACCATGTAACTTGTTTCTTGCCAATCACACTTTTCACATATTCAAAAAAACCCATGACGGCAACGGCTATCCATAGCTGGCAATAGGTAAAATACATAATCATTACTAACAATATGTTGTCAATCCCTGACTCACCTTTCTCATTGACCAAGGTAACCATTAAAGAAAATACAAAGGTGATATACGCAATTATCCAGAACAAAATGCTGCTTGCTTCCAAATTTAAGTGCAAAAGGTCCATTGCTCCCATAATAAACACAATGTCAGATATTAATACTGCCGATAAAAAAAGAATATAGATGGATAAAAAATATACAATATCAAATTTTATGGCATGATTATTCCTTTTAAAAAGAAGATGAAAATGTTTGGCAAGCACATAAAAATTGCCGTTTGCCCAACGTTTTCTCTGTTTCATCCATACCGGCAGGTTTTGAGGTTCTTGTTCCCAAGTAACGGCAGCCGGAAAAAATTTTATTTTATACCCCATTTGATAAATTCGAAAGCTGATTTCCATGTCTTCAGCAATTGCGTTGACATCCCAACCGCCAATACTTTCAACAATGTGTCTTCGAATAATAAAATTGGTTCCGGGGATTGTGCACATTTCAAACATCTTCCAACGCCCTGCTTGTGCCATCCATTGATATAATAGGGTTTCTATATTGACAAATCGGGTAAGCATATTCACGTTACGGTTTCTTGTACGGAATTTCCCGATTACGGCACCCAGGCCGGGATCCTTTTGTATGGCATATACCAAATAACGCAAGGCTTTTTTGTCCGGGGTATTATCTGCATCATATATGACGATATATTCGCCGATACTGGATTGAAATCCAATATTGAGGGCATTGGATTTTCCTTTTCCGCCCGTTGTTTCATCCGTATTGATAACTTTTAACATTCGATTGGGATATTGCTTTTGTATATCAGCCAGTATTTCAGCGCTGTTATCGGTAGAATTATCGTTTATAACGATAATTTCGTACTTATCCTTCGGATAGTCAAAATGCAACAGGGATTCCACCGTTTTTCCTATGACTTTTTCTTCATTATGTGCAGGCACCAAAATAGACACAAAAGGATAATCCGGCAGAGTTTCCGGTATGGAGTCATAAAGCGATTTTAAATAATAGCGGTGCCCTGCAATGGTAAGAGTAACATTGATAATTAACATAAACCATATCACCAAAATTGCGTATAAGAACAAATATTCAGTAACTCCCAAAAAGACTTCATCTCCTTTTTACCAGAAACTTTTTCCTGTCCATGTATTTGCTCGCGGAAAAAGCAAGCATTAAAACCATAATGGCAATTAAAGAAAAAACAATTACAACCAGGTTACCTTGTCTTAAAAAAGTTTCCACTTCAACTACAAGTTCATTTTTAGGCGAATCATCCGTTGCTTTATGACTCGCTGATGTGACATTTAATGTTCCGTTATAAGTTAGCATTCCGTTTTTATTCTCAATGTTATGCATTCCTAAGCGTACGCTTTGTGTACCGTAGCTAAAATTAAGAAAATTAATGTTTTTGCTTTTCAGTCCGTTAATGATGCTTTTAAATTGTTCCAAGTCCATCCAACTGGGCAATGAAACGGCATAATGGTTATATTTGCTGCTTGCCAGAAACGAAACTTCCGTGAAAAATTTATCCAACTCATAAATGTTGTCGGGCGGACGGACTTCATAAACAGCTTGGTTCAGTTCTATATATTTTGTCAGTTCATTTTTAAGGATGGGGAAGGGGGTATCGGCTGATACGGTGTATACGTCAACTCCTGTTCCTTCCACTGCAAAATAATGTGAAAAACAATGAAACACTTGGCCGTAATCCGTTCTTCTTAAATATGCTTCCGGCATTTCTATGGCAATAGGAAAAATGTCAAAGGATGCCAAATTGCCAATTGCGGTTTCCAACTTTTCCAATACTTCATTAGGAAGTGGCATATCATTTTCTGACATTTGAGTAAATACCGGGCAGTGGATAATGGGTGTTCCACCGCAATCCATAAGATATTTCAAAAGTTTCCCATAGTTTTTTGCCGCCCGGCTTTCCATGTTTTTATAAAAAGGCATAATAACAAAAACAAACGGAATTTGTTTTTCCTTAAGATATTCAGCCATATCGCTAACTAAATTAAAATCCGAAATAGGATAAATATAATCAAGTTTGATGTATAGCCCTATCTTTTCATTTTTTAGTCCCAGCATATGACTGAGTTCCGTTCTTTGTAACTCCCTGCCTTTGTAACCGGTACCTGATGTATCGGCTTCATTCTTTCCTAACCGTAACACTTTCCCTTTATAATTTAATAGATCATTATTCAGGATTTCAGGAATATCTTCATCCGTAAAATTTGCTATAATGATACAAGAGTATAAGGATATAAGGCTTGGCTTATATTCGGATAAGCTTATGCTTGAACAGCTTGCTCCCTTCATAATCACATCGTAAATAATTTCTTGAACATCGTTTGTGTGTTCGCCTTTTGAAACATTATAAATAACTAATACCGTTTCATTGGATTTTGCTTGTACTGGCCATGCCCATTGAAATAAAATGAGGATGATGACGACAATGGGCAAATAACGTTTCATACGTCATACTCCATTTCTTTTTCAGCACAAGCCTTAAACTGCATTGCACCGGTTATATTGGGGTTGTATTGAGCAATACCGGTCTTTAATTCAATATTTAAGGAATAGCAGTCGGATTTATTCCTCAAGGAAATATCTGCAATGGATTCTTTCATCTTTTTTCTCAACAAATCTGCTTCTTCAAGATTGTTATTGAGTATAATTGCAAAGTATCCTTTTTCCTCCATGGAAAACAAAAGTCCTTTTGATTGTATAACGTTATCCAGCATCGTTCCAATGGATTTCAAAAGGTCATTCATTGCTTTCGGACCGATGATTTTTAATATCTCATCAAAGTAATTCAGTTTCACTAACATTACACATAATTGCATTTGCCCGAAATTTGCCATTTTTATAAGCCGTTTTAAAAGGGTATAGAACATCCGGGCATTGAGAAGTTTGGTATGTCGGTCAAAACCCACCATGGTATCATATTCTTCATTTATTTTTTGAATCTTATCTTGAATTCCTGACAAGTATTTTTTGTACAAGGAAACCACCATACACAGGGCCGGTACGGCGGCTATCCAGAAATAATCCGTTGCATGGACCGTACTTTCATTGGATAACGACAGAAAAAGTACATAGGTTCCGTAGCCAAATACCGTTACCATGCATGAACTTAAACAAAATACAATACTTGAAAAATAGGATATGATAGCCAATGCAAACGTAACATTTAACATAATGATAAATCGAATGTCGTCAACGGCCCACACCAACCACATAATGTGAATAACAACATATTGAAAGGCAAGAATGAAAAGGAAGTATAAATCCAATTTTGATGATGAAGTTTTTACTGTCTGATCCATACGAAACCCCCTTATGATTTTTGTATAATAATCTTTTTAAAAGTTTTTCCTATACGATATGTCTGTTGATGAATCAGTTTTGTTGTGTACATGTACATAAAACATTCGTTTCATCCAATAGACGCCTGCATATAGAAGCGTCAGAAACATCAGATCAAAGGCAACATTGAATAAAAACAAATGCTTGGCAAGATCTGCATCCCCTGCACCTAAAACGGCTATCAAAAACTGCATAATACCTATTAGTCCCACTACCATGGAAAACTCTACGGCAACCAATCCTTCTTTAAACTTTTTTCTGTAAAATCTATAGTATAAGTAACTTCCTGCTGAGTAAAACAGGATATAAAAAATAAACAGAAATTCTACGGTGTGCGGCATAATATAGTTTTTTAAAATACTATAACCTGAAAAAAAGTATGTTTTTGAAAGCGGAGGCTTCCCTGATGATTTTAAATAATTTCCAACCATATTAGGCCTTATCATAAAAGCTTGGGATGCAGCGGACTGAAGTTGCCGTATGAAAAGCTTGGGATGTTTTAAATAATACAAGCCTATGGTTACCACCGATACATGGTTATACAATCGGTCATAAAGAAGGGGAGAGTTGACCAATACAACGGGATATCGGTCGTAGACAATGGTATCCCTTAATATATTCAGTTGTGGATCAATATTTAAGTCGGATAATCTTTCTTCGGTATCGGCATAACGCATAACCCCTAAAGTGATGGAATGGTATTTATTAATATATTCTATTTCATCACTGATAAATACATATGTAATGACAGAGCACAAAACAACAGCCAAGGAGGAAATCACGACAAAAGTTTTCCAACATCTTTCTTTTTTTAGAATCATAAGCCGTAACATAAAAACAGAAATCAAAAGCCCAACAGGTGTGTTTTGCTGTTTTGCGGTAGCCAGGACAATTGCTGTTATGGTTAATAAAGCAAGCAAAAAAATATCCGGTTCTTTCTTTTCCAGTATTTTTATTATTAAGGCTATCAGCATTAATAAGGATACATATGAAAGCGGTTCACCGAAAAAAGAATTAAAGTAAAGCAAATAGGCAAAATCGCCTAAGATAAAGATAAATAAGCTGCAAAAAATCCAAGCTATTCGCTTTGCATAACGCTTCGTGAATCTCGAAAAAATTTTAATGCAAGCCATTTCTATTCTTTTTAACAATATATACGAAGCAATCAAATAGAACACTGAATACAAAAATCCTATAAACCGAATATCATAAATGTTATGATTAAAAATTTTGTTTAGTGCTACAGATATAGCAATAAAGATGCTTTGGGCGGACAAAAAGGAAACTTTGTTTTCAATATACCGGTTTGTAATACGGTATTTGTTTGAAAAATAATGAAAAAAATGTTCTTCATTTGCCGTAGATAAATAGGAAAGACCTCTGTTATGAATAATTCGAAAATAATCTCCGTTATCCGCCAAACCATGTGGAATAAGAAACAGCCAAAACAGCATTAAAGCAGCCTATAACAGTGTTCCTAGCATATGTGGTTTTGCATATCTTTTTAAATACTCTGTTTTTTTTACATTCATAGGACAATTCCTTTCAAATTAAAATGTATCGAAAGAAAGCGCCCACATTGAAAGCAAATTATCAAAAGAATACACTTCAAGGGTTTTTTCATTTCCAAAAGCACCGTATATTTCGCTGATTGGATTGGTAATCTGAAGCTTATATAAAAACGATTTGGAAAGTTCATAAAGTTCATGGTCTTCTATTTGTTGTGCTAAAAGCATAATAAAGGCATATATGGCAGAGCTCTGCATATTAGTGACTGCCATGCCTTCTTCTGAATACTTTGTATAAATCGGTCCGTTTAAAAGCTTCCGTTTCCACCAGTCTATATCTTCTTGTGTATGGTTATCCGTCTGGCAAAGATAATAAAGTATCATTACTGAATGAAGGGCATCCAATGAATCTTTTGATTCAAAAGAATCTGTTTCCATAACGTACTTATTTTGAAATAAAGGTATATCATTTTTTATTTTTCCTTTTTGTATGATGGCAAGAGATTTATGATATATCTTATGCCAATGCCTGTCATATGTTGATAATTTTTTCATGGAAGCAAGCTCTAAATAACAAAGGTGTATTGTTTTTATTTTTTGATTGCTTTTAAAATCATACCCATCAATGAGAATTTCATTACTGACGCAATATTTATATAATGCTTTCGAAATTTTATCCGCTGCTTTTTTATAATTCGCATTGAAAAACTTTGCGGCGGCATCATATAACGCACCGGCTATCCGCAAATCGTCAATGGAAGCCGTTGACGTTGCCGGCTCACCGGAAATCATTCTCCAGGCAAACAAATGATGTTTGGTCATTAAATATTGTTTTGCATAGTTCCAAGCAAAATCAAAAAGCTCCTGATCTCTTGTTTCAATCGCATATTTCATTAGTATTCCCTGTGATTCGGATAAGACATCATGTCCTTTAGTAAGTTCGTCCGATGGTATATCAAGATAGTTGGTATAAACACCGCCTTGAGAATTCATTAATTTTTCAATTATAAAATTCCTACATAATATATATGGTTGATTATCCGACGTATCACTTTTATATTTTCGAATCAATAAATCGTAGGTTATCGGTTGTGTTTCTTTTAAATCAGTGCACCAAAAGAAAATTATGAATACTATTATTAAAACAATACATGTTATTTTTTTTACGGTTGAAATAGAATACAAAATATTCATATTTTCATTATATTGTGACGGCTTGTCCAAATAGAACAATAAAAATTCAACGGTAAACCGTGCGAAATATTCGAACTACTAATAGAACGATTATTGACAAATACCATACGATATGATATATTGGAACGGAGGTGATCAGTATGGATAATCATTCAAAAAATTCGGTCATTACAGCAACGGAGTTGAAATTAAATTTAGGCAAATACCTGAATGCAACCATAGACAAAAAGGAATTTGTCATTACCAAGAACAATAAAAAAATCGCTCGATTAACACCGTATATTACCGATATCGAAGCTTATTTTACGGTAAAAGAAAGTGCCCATGACTATGTTTACGGAGGGAAAAAAGTATCCTATGAAGAGTTTATGCAAATTTATGAAAACAGTACATTGAGAATGGAATATATCAACGGTGAAATCTATCTGCTTTCATCGCCATCAAGCTTTCATCAGGATATATTAGGATATCTCTACATAGTTTTTCATCATTATTTTAAAGATAAGTCATGTAAAGTATATTTAGCGCCTTTTGACGTGCATTTTTATAAAAAAGGTTTTTCCACGCCGGATGTTATGCAGCCGGATATTACAGTGGCCTGTGATTATAAAACCGCCATTAACGAAAAAGGGAAGTACATGGGAACTCCCACGCTCGTAGTGGAGATACTTTCGCCCAGCACCAGAAGCAAGGATATGGTTGATAAGCTTCACACGTACATGCTGTCAGGGGTAAAAGAATACTGGATTATCGATGATAAGAATAAAATTGTATATGTATACAGTTTTGCGGAGTATAGTATTGAAATCATGAAATCTTTTAATATGGATGAAACGGTAGAGTCATTTTATTTTAAAGAACTGAAATGTAAGGTAAAGGATATTTTTGATAGTATTTAATGACTGTAGTATATTTATTTTTTACTTATAGTATTTTTAGAAAATATTTGGTAAAATAAAAAGGAAGGAGGTTCGTAGAATGGGAGACAGGACATTCGATTTAATTACAAAAGTATACAATGAAATGACAACAAGGTTTGAAGCAATAGATAAAAGATTTGAAACAATGTATAATGAAATGACAACAAGATTTGAAGCGTTGGAAAAAAAGATAGACAGCAAAGCCGATAAAGATGATATTACTCGCTTGGAGAATCGTATTATCCGTTTGGAAAATAAATTGGAAAACGATACAAAGGCGTTGTTTGACGGATATAAACAAACCTATGAAAAAGTAGTAGCCATAGAGAAAAGAGTTGATGAACTTTCAGCCAAAGTTGAACAACACGATATTGAAATACAAGTTATCAAAAGCGGGAAAATTTTTTAAGCTAAGTCAAATATAAATAAAAGTATACATAATAAAACCGGTTATGATGTATTCTAACATACTAAACCGGTTTTTATATTTCATCTCAAATTTTTTTAGTTAATAAAAAATGAATACACAAATCTTATAAATGAAAACTATAATGCATCTATTTTAACTAATTATTCAGAATATTTCCCAGCCGTCGAAAAGTAGGACTTGTATTTGGGAAATATTTGTGATACGATTATACAAAATAAAAATTTTGTATAATTGGAGGTAGGTTTATGACAGATTTTAGCGAGGCGCCGCAAATGGTCCGTGATTTTTTAAGCTACATGGAAACCATTAAAGGAAAATCCAAAAATACGGTTAAGGAATATTTTTTTGATTTAAGAATGTTTTTTAAATTTATGAAACTACATAAAAATTTAGTGGATAAAAACGTTGATTTTGAACATATACCTATTCATGATATCACGGTTGATTTTATAAAAAACATTACACTGAGCGATCTTTATGAATATATGACCTATATTAGTCGTGAACGTGACAACAAAGCCCGGACTCGTGCCAGAAAAGTTGCCAGCCTGAAATCCTTTTATCATTATCTTAACGTAAAAGCAAAACTAATTGATGTAAATCCGGCCAAAGAATTGGATTCTCCCAAAATAGCAAAGTCATTGCCCAAATATTTAACTTTGGATGAAAGTCGACAGTTGCTTCATGCAGTAACCGGCAAACATAAAGAACGTGACTATGCCATATTAACCTTATTTTTGAATTGCGGGCTTCGGTTATCCGAGTTGGTTAACATCAATCTTAACAGAATTAGTCCGAATAGAGATCGATTAACCGTCATCGGCAAAGGCAACAAAGAAAGAACCATTTATTTGAACAAAGCCTGTACCAAAGCCCTCAACGATTATTTAAAAGTTCGTCCGGTTGACGGTGTTAAAGACAAAAACGCATTGTTTTTAAGTGAGCGCAAACAAAGAATCAGTCATAAAACCATACAACATCTTGTAAAAAAATACCTTGGAATGGCCGGCCTGGATACCGAAAAATTCTCCACTCACAAACTAAGGCATACTGCTGCCACCTTAATGTATAAATACGGTGAAGTTGACATAAGAGCATTACAGGAAATCTTAGGTCATGAGCAACTGTCTACTACTGAAATTTACACCCATGTCGACAATCAACAATTGAGAAATGCTGTAGAGAGCAATCCGCTGGCCAATATAAATGAAAAAGAGTAGAATCATTCTACTCTTTTTCATTTATATTAGGCACCTTTTCAATAAATCAATTTCCAGTTTTTGTTTTCCCAATTCCCCTGCTAAAAATTCATCGCTTTTATGGATGGCATCCAACTTCTTCATAATTTCTTTCGTATTATGTGCAGAAGTATCCTCTATATGATGTTCTAAGGCATTTTTCAGCAATCCTATTTCATTTTTGAACATGGCCTTCATTTCTTCATGTTGGGAACGATTTTCTTCGATGTGCATTTGCAGAGCTTCCAACGTCAATTGTAACTTTTTATTAAACTGTTCCTGAGTAACTTCCAGCTTTATCTGCCTTTGTTCCAGATTCTTTTGTCTTTCTTCCAGATTCTTTTGTCTTTCTTCAAGTTTCTTTTGCCCTTCTTCAAGCTTCTTTTGTCCCTCTAAGAGACTATTCTGTCCCTCTTCAAGGACATCTAACTTACTTAAAATTTTTTGTAATACTTCTTCCATTGTTCTTCCCTCCGATTTTTAAATTTCCTCATCAGACTCCACATCTGTTTCTAATTGAAGAATATCATCTATGACGATAGCTCTAAAATCGGTATCGGGTTCAATACATTTTCCACAGTTATCACAGAGTTTGTTGCTGTCTAAATCGCAAATATTACATTCACCACATTGGATACACGGCTTGTCTTCAAGAACACATTTTTTGCTCATAATCTTAACCTCAATCTGATTAATTATATTTTCATTAAAAGTATATCATAAATTAGTAAAATTACAAGCATTATTCCGTACAGATAATTAAAGTTTGTCCCACATATAAGGCAGAACTTTTTAAATTATTCTGAGTTTTAATATGATGAATAAACTTGCGTATATCTCTTCCCTTTTTATTATATTTTTGAGCAATTTCCCATAATGTATCCCCTTTTTGAACATTGATCCGGATATATTTTGATTCGCTTTGACCTTTGGCAGATGTTTGTGAAAAAAATGCAGTGGCTGTAAAACTAATGATTATCAATAGAATCGATATAAACGAAATAAATCGTGATTTATTAACAATGCGAAGTCCTAAAAAAGAATGTTTTGTCATAATATTACCTCCCAGATGCAAACTAATGTTCTCTTTGAGCTATATAATATCAGAACACATGTTCGATGTCAATACTTTTTATTAAATTTTTAAATTTTTACGAACATTAGTTTGATATATTGTAAAAAATATGATATAATACCTTAAAAATAATCAATGAGAGGTATCGGATGTATGGATATGAAACTTACCGAAAAGCAACAACAAATTTTAGACTTTATAAGTGCTAAAATTGAAGAGCAGGGATATCCCCCGTCTGTTCGGGAAATATGCAGTGCAGTTGGATTGAAATCCACTTCTACCGTTCATGGATATTTGGACAGATTGCAAAAAAAGGGTTTCATCCAAAAAGATGCGTCTAAGACAAGAGCTATAAGGATTATGAATGACAGTCGTGTCAAGAAATTTTCTTCCATCAAACCTTCGCCGGTGAAAGAAATGATTGAAGTGCCCATTATAGGAAGAGTTACAGCAGGTCAGCCGATACTTGCAGTAGAAAACATTGAGGATACCTTTCCACTTCCTATGGAATTTGCAAAAAATAAAGATTTGTTTATGCTTCGTGTAAACGGTGACAGTATGGTCAATGCCGGAATCCTTGACAATGATTTTGTCATTGTGGAGCAAACCAACACAGCCAAAAACGGTGATATTGTAGTAGCATTGATTGAGGATGAAGCCACCGTAAAAAGATTTTTCAAGGAAAAAGGTCACTTCAGACTACAGCCTGAAAACGATTATATGGAACCGATTATTGTAAAGGAATTATCTATTTTAGGGAAGGTAGTAGGGGTTTTTAGAAAATTATAAAAATGTCGTCAACTTAGTAGTACACATATATAGATACTATTCATACATTCCTAAATCTGTATTCTTTGCGCACAGACTCATCGGCTTGTCAAATATCCATTTAGGCCGCATCAACGCAACGTCCGTGTTGCGGGTGATGCTAAAAATACCGTCCATGGTATTTTTGCCTAAATGTCTATTTGACTTCGCCGTGACTCTGTAACACTCAGAATAACGACTTATCCATATATGAATAGTATCGAATGTAGCCACGTAAGTTGACGACATCGGACCATTGGTCGCCCTTGTTTTGTATTTATTTCAACACATATACTTTCACATATTTTACTCCCCATTTACAGGCTTCTGAATATGTATTAAAGAACACATCAATGTTATTCCCCTTGATGGATGAGCCTGTATCGGCGGCAATGGCAAAACCGTAACCGTCTATGTACAGCTTTGTACCGTACGGAATAACCGTCGGGTCTACGGCAACGGTACTAAATCCCGCGGGATCCCTGACTGCTTTTCTGCCTGAAGCCGTATAGGTTTTTCCGACTCCGTTCACAGCATGATAGGCCGTTGCTCTCGCGGTAAACACTTTTGAGTAAGCAAGAGGTGCGCTCCCTCTGGAAACAGGAAATATGGACATCGTCCCCCTTGCTATGATTTTATTTTTTGGTTGTTTTACGATGGTTTCATTAATAATTGTTTTTGACACTTCTTGCCCGTCTTCCAGGACCAAACCGTAAGTAATTTGTTTTTCACCGGCTTCGCCTTCTTGAACGACTTTACTGTGTCCATGGGCAATCGTATTGTCGTCTTTAACAATGGTTTCAAACGGAATGGAAACGGATTCGGTATACGTCTTTTTTTCCACTCTTACAATGGAAATATTCATACCCTCTGAAAGCAGAGTATGCCTTGCAGGGCCTATCTTATCTTCCGGATTTAATAATATCCCTTCGGCATTTAGCATGCTTTCAACAGTATCTTCAGCGGATTGAATATTTTTTTCACTTCCGTCTACCGTAACTTTTACATTAACTGCTTTGCGAATAACTATTACATCATTATCAGAAATTTCTTCCTGCAATGATTTGTTGACTTTATCCTTTTCCTGTAATTCAATACGTGCCTGTGCCAATATTTCTTCAACGGTTTTTTTGAATGTTATCAAGTTTTTTCTCTCACCGTCAATACTGATTGTTATGAAATTCAAGGACCCACTGATCCATATAGTAATGCATGCGATGATCATTGCACTTAAGGGGATAATGATTTTCTTTATGTTTGCTTTTGTATCACCGACACTTAAATGAGAAATAATCATAACTCTCTTTCCTTTTAATTTTATCAAAATTATAACTTTTATTTTGGTTTGTGTCAAACATCTATAAATATTATGTCTAAAAAATGATTATTATTCCTAATATTTTCAATTTGTTTTTGATTTTTTGATATTTCGTCTTTACGGAATATGGATCAGGCCGTTATTTACCATATGTTGAAGGGCCGTCATAATACCAAGCTTACCGTGTTCCCAGGTCAATCCTCCCTGCATGTATGCAATATACGGCGGTTTTATGGGAGCGTCCGCACTTAATTCGATGGATGCACCTTGAACAAATGCACCTGCAGCCATAATAACCTGTGAATCATATCCGGGCATGTTCCACGGCTGTGGTTCAACAAATGAATCAATTGGCGAACCTTTTTGTATTCCCTGGCAAAAACGGATAACTAATTCAGGATTGCCGAATTTGACAGCCTGAATAATATCCGTTCTATGTTCTTCAGGTCCCGGACATACATCGAAACCCAAATTCTGAAATACGGCAGCACAAAATACCGCTGTTTTCATGCTTTCAGCTACAATATGAGGAGCCATAAAAATTCCTTGAAACATGGAACGGTTCATTCCAAGGGTAGCACCGCATTCTTTTCCGATACCGGGTGTAGTAAGTCGGTAAGCTGCCAATGTGACATATTCTTTTTTGCCTGCAATATATCCGCCTGTAAGAGCCAAGCCACCACCGGGATTTTTTATTAAAGAACCGGCAATAATATCAGCACCTATTTCGGTAGGTTCCATTGTCTCAACAAATTCACCGTAACAATTATCCACCATACATACGGTATTCGGATTAATGGATTTTACCGCGTCGATGATTGTCTTTATGTCACTAATGGAAACAGACGGCCTCCATCCGTACCCTTTGGATCTTTGAATAAGAACCATTTTCGTGGAAGAATCAATGGTTTCCTTGAATTTTTCAAAATCCACTCTTCCCTCTTTTGTTAAATCGATTTGCCTGTAATGGATGCCTAATTCCTTAAGCGAACCGTTATTCTGCCCCCTTATCCCAATAACCTCTTCAAGCGTATCATATGGTTTTCCGGTTACCGATACAAGGGTATCACCGGGACGTAATATACCAAAAAGGCATAATGCCAGTGCATGGGTCCCTGAAATAATATTATGACGTACCAAGGCATCTTCACAACCAAAGATATCGGCATAGACGGCATCCAGTGCCTCTCTTCCAAGGTCATCATAACCATAGCCGGTTGTAGATACAAAATGACTGTCACTGATGTGATTTGTCTGAAAAGCTTTTAATACTTTATATTGATTGTATTCACGCACATTATCAATGTTTTGAAAGGTGCTTTTAATTTTTTCTTCAATGTTTTTGCAATAACGAAATATTTTTTCATCAATATGAAAATGATTTTTCAGCATTTGTTCTATGTTTTCCAATTTAGTTACCACCTTTACAAAAAATATTACTGATTTTGCGGGCGACCACAGGCAATGTCGTCAACTTAATATACTATAAAATGGATGTAGCACTCATAATAACGATTTATCCATATATGAATATGTACCCATTCTATTGTAGGGGCGACCTGTGATCGCCCGCAAATATAAATGATATAGATTAATACAACATATAGGGCGGGTTTGCATGCCCGCCCGGTGAATGGTTTAATACTGTTGGTCTGCCATTCTCCTATATGCTTCATATCTTTCTCTTGCATGTTTTTCTGCAGCATTAAACATTTCTTCAGCCATCTCAGGGAATACGTTCATTAACGATGAATATCTTATTTCCCCTTGTATAAATTCCTTAAAGGAGCCTGTGGGTTCCTTGGAATCAAGTATAAACGGATTTTTGCCTTGTTCCTTTAATTGAGGATTATATCTGTACAAATGCCAGTATCCTGCTTCAACCGCTTTCTTTTCTTCCTTTATACTTGTTCCCATGCCGGTTTTGATTCCATGGCTAATACACGGTGCATATGCAATAATGAGCGAAGGTCCTTTATAATTTTCGGCTTCCGTAATTGCTTTAATGGCTTGATTCATATTAGCTCCTAAAGCGATTTGGGCTACGTAAACATATCCGTAACTCATGGCCATTAATCCTAAATCTTTCTTTCTTACCTTTTTACCGGCTGCTGCAAATTTTGCAATGGCAGCGGTAGGCGTTGCCTTGGATGACTGACCGCCGGTATTGGAATAGATTTCCGTATCCATGACAAACAAATTCACATCATCACCGGTTGATAAAACGTGGTCAAGTCCTCCGTATCCGATATCGTAAGCCCATCCGTCTCCGCCGATAATCCAGTGAGACTTCTTAACGAGATAGTCTTTCTTTTCCAAAATCTCGTTAATAATTTTATTTTCCTTGTATTCATAATCTGCCAATGCTTCCAGTACTTTTTTCGCAGCCACTTTTGACGCTTCCCCGTCATCCATGGAGTCAAGCCACAGTTGGAATGCCTCTTTTATGGTGGTATTCAGTTCCGTATTTAACGCCTGTTTCATCAAGTCTGCAAGACGTTCTCTGATTTGCTTGTTGGCAAGATACATACCGTAGCCAAACTCTGCATTATCCTCAAATAAAGAGTTAGCCCAGGCCGGACCTTTGCCTTCCGCATTTGTTGTATACGCGATGGAAGGTGCGCTTGCTCCCCAAATGGAGGAACAACCCGTAGCATTGGCAATCATCATTCTGTCGCCGAATAATTGAGTTAAAAGTCTTATATACGGTGTCTCACCACAACCGGGACATGCGCCGTTGAATTCCAATAAAGGCCTTACAAACTGGCTGCCTTTCAATGTCTTAGGATCCATTACATTCTCTTTAGCCGTAACGGTCATGGCAAATTCCCAGTTTTCCGCTTCCATTTCAATCTCTTGTTCCGCCGGCTTCATAATTAGTGCCTTACCGGGTGCAGGACAAACATCGGCACAGTTGCCGCAGCCTGTACAATCCAAAGGCGAAACCTGAATACGATATTGGAAGTTTTCCAGTCCTTTTCCTATGGCTTTCTTGGTTTTAAATGTATCCGGCGCTCTGTTTACTTCTTCGTCGTTTAATAAAAACGCTCTTATGGTTGCATGAGGACAGACGTAAGCACACTGATTACATTGAATACATTTGTCAATTTGCCACTCAGGCACCATAACTGCAATTCCTCTTTTTTCATAGGCGGTTGTTCCAAGAGGGAACGTACCGTCTTCCATACCACTAAACGCACTAACCGGAAGTTCGTCTCCTTCATGTTTTTCCATAGGTCTCTGAATCCTTTTAACAAAATCGGGTACTTCCTTTTCAGGAAGCGGTTCATCCTCAGCATTTAACCATGACTCCGGAACAGACACTTTCACCAGTCGGTCAATGCCTTTATCGATGGCTGCCTTATTCATGTCTACAATATTTTGTCCTTTTTTGCCATAAGTAGTTTCTATGGAGCGTTTTAAATAGTTGATGGCATCTTCCACCGGTATTACATTTACCAGCTTAAAGAATACCGACTGCATAATCATGTTAATTCGATTGCCTAACCCTATTTCACCTGCAATGGAAATGGCATCAATAATATAAAAGTGAATATTATTTTCCGCAATATATCTCTTCATGGATGCAGGCAATTTTTCATCCAGTTCTTCTTCTTTCCAATTGCAATTCAGTACAAAGGTTCCGCCTTTTTTAAGGCCCTTTAATAAATCATAATTATTGACAAAGGATTGATTATGGCATGCAATATAATCGGCATTATAAACCAAATAAGGAGATTTAATCGGTTTCTTACCAAATCTTAAATGGGATACGGTTGTTCCGCCTGACTTCTTGCTGTCATAGGAAAAATATCCTTGAGCATATAAATCCGTATTATCCCCTATAATTTTTATGGCAGATTTATTCGCACCTACCGTACCGTCCGAACCAAGCCCCCAGAATTTACAACTGATGGTACCTTCCGGTGTAGTTTGAATGATTTCTTCTTCGTTTAGCGAGGTATGGGTAACATCATCAACAATACCAATGGTAAAGTGATTTTTCGGATTTTCATTTTTTAAATTATTAAACACTGCCAGAATTTGTGAAGGTCTCGTATCTTTTGAACCCAAGCCGTAACGTCCGCCCACAATCAATGCTTCCTTGCCGGTTTCATGAAACGCATTGACCACATCCAAATACAAGGGTTCTCCAAGTGAACCCGGCTCTTTTGTTCGGTCTAAAACCGCTACTTTTTTAACGGTATCGGGTATGACACTCATAAAGTGTTTAACGGAAAACGGTCTATATAAATGGACTTTTACGGCTCCGACCTTTTCCCCTTTATTCATGAGATAGTCAACGGTTTCTTCAATGGTATCACATACCGAGCCCATGGCAACGATAATATGTTCAGCATTTTCATCCCCATAATATTCAAACAACTTATAAGAACGGCCTGTTATTTTTTCAATTTCATTCATATAATATTCAACAATTTCCGGAACGGCATTATAAAACTTATTACCGGCCTCTCTTCCCTGAAAATAGATATCAGGATTTTGTGCCGTTCCTCTGGCGACAGGATGTTCGGGATTTAACGCACGCGCCCGGAATTCTTTGATGGCTTCATAATCCACCAGTTTTGCCAAATCGTCATAATCAATGACACCGATTTTTTGATATTCATGAGAAGTACGGAAACCGTCAAAAAAGTGTAAAAAAGGTACCCTGCTCTTGATTGCCGCTAAATGAGCAATACAGCCTAAATCCATAACTTCCTGAACATTGGCGGAAGCGAGCATTGCAAATCCGGTTTGACGGCATGCCATCACATCTTGATGGTCTCCGAAAATGGAAAGTGCGTGAGTTGCAATTGCCCTGGCACTCACGTGAAATACTGCAGGTAGTAATTCCCCTGCCATCTTGTACATATTGGGAATCATTAAAAGAAGTCCCTGCGAAGCCGTATAGGTGGTGGTTAAAGCACCTGCCTGTAAAGAACCATGTACGGTTCCTGCCGCGCCGGCTTCCGACTGCATTTCAACAACTTTTACCGGTTGTCCGAAGATATTTTTTTTACCGTGTGCGGACCATTCATCCACTTCCTCTGCCATAGGCGAAGACGGTGTAATGGGGTAAATAGCCGCTACCTCGGTAAAGGCATACGATGCATATGCAGCAGCTTGATTTCCATCCATGGTTTTCATCTTATTTTGCATTTTTCATCCTCCTTTTTGCTTTTTACTATAAAGAGTTTACTCGTTAGTGAATAAAAATATGTATCAACAAGTTTATAGATCACCTCTCTTCTGATAAAAAAATGTTTCAATGGGGATTAAATTATACTTATAGGACATGATGATTTGTTCCGTGCTTCCTACAAACAAGATTCGTTCATTTTTTAATGCTTTATTGAATTTTTTATAAATATCCACTTTTGCTTCTTCAGTAAAATAAATTAAAACATTTCTGCATATAATTAAATCACAGTCACTTGGATAAGGATCCTTTAACAAATTATGCTTTTTAAACTCAATACAGTTTTTAAGTTCATCTTTGATTCTGTAAAAATTACCCTCACGCGAAAAATATTTAATGATATTTTTGGGCGGTACGTTTTCTACGCTTTTTCGATTATACAGTCCGATTTTAGCTTTTTCCAATGCTTCCGAATCAATATCCGTAGCAAGAATTTTGATGGATCTCAAAGGAAGATAATTATTCAATACCATGGCAAGAGTATAGGGTTCTTCCCCTGTTGAACAAGCCGCACTCCATATTTTCAACGATTTACTTTTTTCAAAAAGCATGGGAAGAATTTTATTGTTCAGAATTTCCCATTGTGCAGGATTTCTATAAAATTCCGATACATTGATGGTAAGATAATTGATAAATTCCTGATATAATTTACTATTTGCCTTTAACGCCATTACGTAGTCATGATAGCTATTAAAATTATTTTTCCTAATTAAAGAATCAATTCTTCGTTTCATCTGACGTTCCTTGTAGAAGGATAGGTTAATTCCCGACATATCATGTATAACTGCCTTAAAGTCCTCGTAATCTTTTATGACCATCTTACCCCTCTATTCAGTAAGTAGTATTCCTATGGATATATTTTAGCATATAACCGTCAAAAAAAAAAGCGTAACAATCAGAAATGTTACGCCGCTAAAGTAAAGGGGGTCTCAATGTATTTTGTGAGGTCATCAAGTATTATAAACCGTTATTTTAAAATTATTCATCTTTTTCAAAATTTTCGTTTGATTCAGAAATTTCATTTTTTTCATTGATTACGTCAGCAATGGTAATCTTTACATCTTCTGAGTACTCGGTTGGAATATCATTTTCTTCTTTGTTTTCATTGCCGCCGTTTTGGCTTTCAGGTGCTTGTTCGACCGGCTCGGGGATTTCTTTGCCTAATAATTCCCTAATACTTAAGCTGATTTTATGATTGTCCGGATCCATTTCGATAATCTTGGCTTGTACTTCCTCCCCTACGGTAAGCACATCGGAAGGCTTGGTGATTCTCTTATTTGCAATTTGAGATATATGAACCAAACCGTCAACACCTGGAATAAGCTCCACAAATGCACCAAAGTCTACAAGCCTGACTACCTTGCCTTGAACGACATCCCCTACATTAAATTTTGTTTTGGCAATTTCCCAAGGATTATCTTCTGCTTTTTTGAAGCCAAGGGAAATTCTGTTCTTTTCTTTATCAAAATCGATAACATATACTTCCGCTGTATCCCCTTCATTTAAAACTTCCGAAGGATGTTTGATCCTTCCCCATGAGAGCTCGGAAATGTGAACAAGTCCGTCTACACCGCCGATATCCACAAAAGCACCAAAATCGGTAAGTTTCTTAACCACACCTGTATATCTTTTCCCAACTTCTATATTATTCCAGAACTCTTCTAATTTCGCCTTCTTTTCCTCTTCTAATGCCTTTCGAACGGAACCTACCACTTTTTTTCTCTTTTTATTAATATCCGTAATATACAATGATACATTGCTATTCATTAATACGTTTAAATCTGTCAAATACCTATCACTTGCCTGGGAAGCAGGGACAAAAATCTTAATGCCGTGTGCAAGAACAATGACCCCGCCGTCCACTACTTGAATAACCTTTCCTTTTACGATGGTTTGATTTTCAAAAGCAGACTCTATATATTCCCATCCTCTTATCATATCTAACTTTTTCTTGGATAATAATACATTGCCTTCGCCGTCATTGACTCGTACTACAAATACTTCAATTTCATCTCCCACATTAACAATATCCTTCGGATTGGCGGAAGGATCATCCGTTAATTCGTCAACGGGAATAATCCCATCCGATTTATAACCAAGGTCAACAAACACTTCGGTATTGGAGACGCCGATTACAGTACCTTTCATAATATCCCCTGTATTTAAAGTGACCATGGATTGCTCAAAAAGTTCGGCAAAATCCATATTTTCTTTTGTTTCCTGTAAATTTTCTTTTTCTGTCATTTTGTTAATTACCTCCTTTATTATCCATGTCGGAGTGGAAGCTCCGGCAGTAATACCAACTTTTTTATTATGAAAATCAATATTATCAGGAATCTCCTCAAAGGTCTCAATATGATACGTATTCTTACAATTTGCCCTACATATTTGAGCCAACTTTTGAGTATTGGAACTATGCTTGCCTCCAATGACAATCATAATATCCACACGCTTGGATATCCTTTCCGCTTCCGATTGCCTTGCATTGGTGGCGTTGCAAATGGTATCAAATACCAAGACCTTTGAAAAGTTTTTTTTAAAATACTCGGTTATGTCTTTCCACGTAGAACGGTTCATAGTAGTTTGTGCAACAATGCAAAACTTATTAAAGCCAAGCAGTTGACTTTCATTGATATCATTAAAATCTCTGATAATTATTGCAGAATGTTCACACCATCCGTTAATTCCCTGCACTTCCGGATGATTCGGATCGCCTATAATGACGATTTGATATCCTTCATTGTAATGTTTTTCAACAATTTTATGAATTTTTTTAACATAAGGGCATGTGGCATCGATATAACTTAAATTTGCTTCTTTCAATTTATGATACAGTTTTTTTGACACCCCGTGAGTCCGGATAACAACGGTGGCCTCTTTATCGGCAATCTCTTCAATTTCGTTGACAACTTGGACACCTTTTGAACATAAATCATTTACCACTTGAGTATTATGAATAATGGGACCCAGGGTATAGATTTTTATATCATTATTTTTTACACTATCATAAATAATATCCATTGCCCGTTTAACACCAAAACAGAACCCTGCCGTTTCAGCCAAAACAATTTCAATCAAATCAATGTACCTCCGTTAACTGCTTTATCTTATCCAAAATAATATTGCTAATATTCTGTAACTCTTCCATTTTGAGTTTCCTGTCATAATACTCCTCAAAAGTGATGGGGTTTCCAATATGAATGGTAATTTTATGAAATAACCTGTATTCACCGGATATTCCTACAGGTATAACAGGAACCTTAGCTTTGGTTGCAATCAAAGCAACCCCCGGCTTTGCATACGCAGTCTGACCTTTCTTTACCCTTGCTCCTTCAGGAAATATGGCAAGTACCTTCTCTTCTTTTAAAATATTCAATGCCGTTTTGATGGCAGAAATATCACCTACACTACGTTTCACAGGGAAAGCTCCAAACGCCTTAATAAACGTTCTTAAAACAGGGATATGAAACAATTCTTCCTTAGCCATAAAATTTAATTGACGAGGGATAAAAACAGCTGCAAAGGGCGGGTCACATAAACTGGTATGATTAAAGCTTATGATGCACGCACCACTTTTGGGAATGTTTTCTTTGCCAATGATTCTTACTCGAAAAAGTATGGAAAAAATAACATATACAATGGAACGGGCAACCTTATAAAGCATTATTGCAACCTTTCCTTTATTGTATTTAATATAATATCTACAGACTGATTTAATTCATTCCCAGTGGTATCAATGATGATAGCATCATCAGCCGGACGAAGAGGTGCAAAAGCTCGGCTACTGTCATTTTGGTCCCGATACTCAATATCCTTTTTGACCTCTTCAAAGGTACATTTGTAACCCTTTAAAATCATTTCATCATACCTTCTCTTTGCTCTTTCCTCTACCGAAGCCGTTAAGAAAATTTTAACATCCGCATCCGGCAAAACATAGGTACCGATATCTCTTCCGTCCATAATCACATTATGTTTTTCGGCCAATTTCCGTTGAAGTTCAACAAGCTTCATTCTTACTTCCGGAATGCATGCAACATTGGACGCACCGACAGAAACCTCTGAAGTACGTATTTTATCGGTTACGTCTTCGTTATCCAGAAAAACCAACTGTCCTTCTTTATCATGCCGAATATCAATGTTCAAGTCATCTAATAAAGAGCACACTTCGTTGATTTGACTTTTCGTATCAATATTATTTCGAATGGCTTTCAATGCAACGGCTCGGTACATAGCCCCCGTATCTATGTAAATAAAACCTAATTCTTTGGCAACTATTTTAGCAATGGTACTTTTACCTGCACCTGCAGGACCGTCAATGGCAATCTTAACGGTTGACATGATGAACTGCTCCCTTCAAACTTTTCAGTGTACTTGTCCTGTTCAATTGATGTCAGGTCTAAGCTTTTTGGCCTCTTTTAGGTAAACATGATGAATTTCATGCAAATCTTTTTCCGTATTAATATGAAGCATGACTCTGATACACATTTTCAGGCTGCCGGGAACATCAATTTCGGCGGCACACATTAAAGGTACGTCGGTAAGCCCCATTTCTCTTGCAGCAGCAGCCGGAAATACTGCATTCACATCTTTAGTTGTAGTAAACAATATACTGATAAGATCATTTTTATCAATATTATTGCGTTCAAATATTTCTTGCAATAATATGCGAGTATTCTCCAGTATATTTTGGGCATCATTCCTTTCTACGGTAATGGCCCCTCTAATGGCTCTAACAGGCATATCATATTCCTCCATTCTAAACCACTCGATGTCCTAAACCGATTGAAATTTCATTTAAATGAAGAAGACCTATACCAAAAAAGATAGCAACGCTCACATGGTCTTTATACCGTGCAATTCCGATTTTACCGCCGACATTAAGCCCTATGGCCTTATTCATAATTTGTGAAAGTGCTTCCCTTGTAGCACCGGCAACGGCACCTTCTTCCGAATGGGAATCACTGATAACCCCTTCACGTTTTGCGGATACAACAGCTCTTTCCACGATTTTCATAACCGATGTGATAAATTCACCGCCGTAATCCACGGCAGCTACATGAATTCCTCGTTCCAAATAATACTGTTTGAGCTGTTTTTCCTGTTGCCTGTCAGCAGTAATGGCAATTTTGATAGCTGCTGTAGCAATTTCTTTGCTTCCGTACTCAGCCATACACAAACTCCTTTTTTTAATGAATTGCTTACTTTAACTATTATATCGAATTGAGTCAAAGGATACAACTATTATTTTATAAAAACTTTTGATAAAACCGAAATATTTGAATTTATGGTAACTTCTTTGCCAACTAAATCCTCCGGGAGATTTTTACTGACTTTTATCACTTTCACTCTAAAGGGTATATCCATACCAGTGCCGTCAATTTCAATGACACAATTATTTCGGATGGGAATATTTACCACACTTTCACTAAAATTATTTATTTCCATACCGTTAACCAATATTTTTATTTTATCGGAAGGCTGAACATCCAATAACTGCAATGATATTTCACTGTCCTTGAAAATTTCATCAAGTTCATCTACATTTACCCCCTCATACTCTTCGATATCCGTAAAAAACGTTCGGACCGATTTATGATTCAAGCCGATTTGAGCAGCAAAAAGCAGTATTATACATAAAACCAATAGGGATAATAATACATTTTCCGTTTTTTTATTCATAATATTAAAACTGCCGATATCATGGATTGCTTTTTCAATCTGTCTCATTTTAAGCTTTTCTTCCAAAGTATTAAAAAATTTTTTTATATGCACTTTTATCCCTCCTTATAAATACAAAATAAGTTTATATGCTTTTTTGCTGTAGGGACGCCATACATGGCGTCCGCATCATATAAATGTATGATTTCGGACACTATTACAAAATCATTATACCTATAATTATTCACAACAAACAAAAAAAATACTCAGCAGTTTAATCCTGCCAAGTATCCGGTAGAAAATGCAATTTGAAGATTAAATCCTCCTGTATAAGCATCTACGTCAATAACTTCCCCTGCAAAGTACAAACCTTCAATTAGCTTCGACTCCATGGTTGCAGGATTGATCTCATCTACATGAACGCCGCCCGAAGTAACAATGGCTTCTTTAAGAGGCCGAAAACCTTTTATGTGTAAAGAAAGGTTTTTAAGAAGTTCAACGATACCAAGCCTTTCCGCTTTTGTAATTTGATTCACCGGTTTATCATAAGCAATGCCTGATAGTTCCACAACAACAGGTATCAGCTTTTTGGGCAATAAATCATCCAAAGCGTTTATATAATATTTCCTTGAATATTTTTCAAAATCCCTTTGTATTCTTTTATCCAATTGCTCATTGGAGAGTGCAGGCTTTAAATCAATTACCAAATAATAGTCTTCGTTTTGAAGATTTCTGATATGGGAACTTGCACTCAAAATAATAGGGCCTGAGACCCCATAATGGGTAAAAAGCATTTCCCCGAAATCACTAAAAATTTTTTTATGATGAGAATTATATAAACATACTTGAACATTCTTAAGAGAAAGTCCTTGTAATTTTTTTACCCAATCTTCCTTTGTTTCCAAGGGTACCAAAGAAGGCTTCAATTCCGTTACGGTATGACCTAATTGTCTTGCAAAACGGTATCCGTCGCCTGTAGAGCCGGTTTCCGGGTATGACATTCCCCCCGTGGCAACAATAATACTGTCTGCAGCTATCTCTTGTCCGGTTTTGAGGACTACACCGGTTACCTTTTTATGATGGGTTTTTATCTGAACCACTTCACCGTGCACAATATTTACTTTTGATTGTTTCATATACTTCTCAAGGGTTTTTACAACATCCGAGGCTTTGTCACTTTCGGGAAAAACTCGGCCGCCCCGTTCTACTTTTGTCTTTAATCCCAATTGGTTTAGTAATTCAATAAGACTGGTATTGGGAAAAGTATAAAATGCGCTGTACAAAAAACTGCCGTTGACAGGAACATTTTGTATAAAATCTTCAATATCGGCATTATTGGTAATATTGCATCTGCCCTTGCCTGTAATCAGTAATTTTTTTCCCAGCCTATTGTTTTTTTCAATTAATGTTACATTTAAACCTCTTCCTGCTGCGGTACCTGCTGCCATCATTCCCGCCGCACCACCGCCGATGACTATTACTTTTTTACTCAATCCAATCACTCTTTTCTATTGCATGATATCCTCTAAGTGACTCGTATCATTTAACAAACTTAAAACATTTCGGTCTTTTCTTAGTTCAATAATACTAAGTGACGTATTTCCAAGCCAAAAACTTCTGTAAAACGAAAGAGGCAAATTCAATAACGAGATAATAATTAACTTTAAAGAGCCGCCATGGGAAACAATCGCAATGTTTTCCCCCTGATTATTTTTTGTGATTTTTTCCAATCCTGCCATTACTCTTTTCTGAACGTTTTTAAAACTTTCCTCCCCAGGAAACGGGTGATCATGAGGCGACTGTTTCCATGCCGTAAAATTATATTCTTTTAGTTGGACGATTTCCTCCTGGGTTAAGCCTTCCCAAATGCCAAAGTGAATTTCCCTGAGTTCCGGTACTTTTTTCACTGCAATGTTGTGCGGTTGGGCTATATATTGGGCGGTTTCATACGCTCTTGACAAATCACTGGCATAAACTTTATGAATCGGATAATTTTCCATCCGTTTTGAAAGCCTTTTTGCCTGTTCTCTTCCTTTATCGCATAAAGGTATGTCCGAGGAACCTTGAAATCTGTTGGTCATATTCCATTCGGTCAAGCCATGCCTTATTAAATACAATGTAGTCGTCATTGCGCACTCAACCTTTATTCATTTTCATCCATAATTTCTTCTTCATCCATCATTTCTTCATCATGATATTTTTCATATACCTGATATTCATCCCATATTTGTTCCAAATCATTAAAGGTTTTAAAAACTTCTTCTTTTTTCCGCATGACAATGGCTACAATCAATGCGTTAATAACACTCAGAGGCGCTACCAGTGAATCAACAAAAGAAGCCATGTCGCTTCTTGCAATGATGGTATGGGTAGCATATTCCGTCAACGGAGACAAATAACTGTCTGTAACGGCAATCACTTTGCTTCCTTGTTTGCTTGCATATTGCAAGGCTTTCACCGTTCTACGGGAATACCTTGGAAAACTAATTCCAATCACTACATCATCGGGACCGACTCTTAAAATTTGTTCAAACATTTCGCTTACACTTGTAGTATGTACCAATCGAACATTATCAAACAATAAATTAAAGTAAAACCCTAGAAAACTCGCCAAAGCCGCAGAACTTCTGACACCGAGAATATATATTTTTCTTGCTTTCAAAATGGTTTCAATAATGTTTTTAAATTCCTCTTTGTCAATTTCTTCAAGTGTTAAACGAATTTTCTCAATATCTGATTGCAAAACGGTTTTTAATATGTCCTGATCCCCAATACGGCTTGATGCAATTTCCATTCGTTGAACCGATGTCAGTTTGTTTCTGATTAATTCCTGCAACGCCTTTTGGAGTTTGGGATATCCGTCATATCCCAATTCCATTGCAAATCGCACAACGGTAGACTCACTTACCCCTACTACTTTTCCTAACCTTGCCGCCGTCATAAAAGCAGCCTTGTCATAATGATCTAGTATATATTTTGCGATTAACTTTTGCCCTTTGCTAAAATCCGATTTCATCGATTGTATTCTTTTTATTAAATCCATGTTATTCTTGTCTGTCATTAATCCTCTCCACCTTTTCCTTCCAATGCTTTTCTTTTATATTATTATGTAATATGTGAAAAATCAAGTAATTTTCAAAGAATTCATCACAAGATTATTTTAAACCACTATTAGAATAATAATACTTTAGAAATATAATAATAAATTTATGACAAAACCGGCGAGAAAGGGAAATGTTTGTGATTCAGATTGATGATTCAGGAAGCGGAAGCTTGATTGGCGGCACATGTATAGGACTGTGGCAGCCGGAAACAAGAAAGTATTTTTACGGAATTATTCCGGTATCCTATTACAACGAATACAATTTTCCAAGAAAGAAATATTTGGACTGTGTTATTGAAATTGTAGAAAGTGGTTTTGAAGCACTTTCGGTCCGTCAAAATGAAAAAATTGAAGTGTGCCAAGGTTACATGTTTGATAAGCTTCGACATTGGTTAAATCAAAAAAACTATTTGTGGGAAAGCAAACAAATAATCGGAGAATTGCAGGACAGAGTGGAAAAGACCTTTGAGAGATATGCCATTTCTCTTGGCTTTCCTAAACAATACATTACATACACAAAATATCCCTTTCATTTCCATCGGATTCTAAGATGGGTCTATGCCGATTATGAAAACAGATCAAAATTATGTAAAGTCGGTTGGAAAAGCTGGCAGAAATACGGCAATCTCCCTGTCACCATTCAATATGAAACGATGCCGGATAAAAATTATCACTGCTTAAAATGCGGCAAGACCCTTGAAAAAAATTCCACCGTTAAAGTATTGAAATACGTCAGCAACCGGCCGAATGTAATATATTTGCATGAGGATTGTTGATGATTTATTTGCAGCAATACATCTAATGTGTCGGTTACACTGGAATGAGCAGTCTTGGTAATGTCTCATTAACAAAATTTCAATACATCTAATGTCTCGGTTACATAATTGATGTGCCTTATTTTGTTAAGGGGTATTTTGAATTTCAATACATCCAATGTTTCGGTTACACCAAGATAAAATCAGAGCTTACAGATTACAAAATAACTATAGAATACGCTTTATAACCATTATTTTAATAAATTTTTCCAAGCAATTCAAGAAAAATATTTGAATTATTAAACAATTGTTCCAAACTGGCCTATATCAATAAGTTAACATTTAAAATACTATTTAAAGGTTGGAAAAATGAATTTTAACTCATTTATATCGCTATATTACATCTTACAAAACATAAAAAAGCTAAAAAAGTTGATGTTTCATCAGCTTTTTTAGCTTTTTATATTTTTTCTATTAATTAATACTGTAGTTTAAACACACTAATATCATCAGCAAAAACATCTATGAAGGTGTTATCGTCAATTTTTGCTGTTCCATCAATACGGATACTTGCATTGTTCAAAGTATCCCATGTTACATTTTTAATAGTTGCACTAATTTTAGTCCACCCGGAATTGTTTGCGGAGGTTGTAAATGCTCTATCTACCTGAGAATCATTCACATAAAATCTCAAAGCCACCGTGCTGTTAGTTGGCTGATTTGTTCTTACCCAAGCTTCAATGTAATAATCCCCTTTTCCTTGCTCTTCAAGAATTGATTTAATATCTTGGGATGCACCATCAAAGTTTGTATCTCGGTTATAGAGCCGAATCGCATAATTTCCTGAATGTACAGGTTCTGTAACAACTTCCATGCTGGCTTTGGAACCTAATTTGGTCCATCCGGTTAAACCATCTTCAAAATATGAATTAATTAATTTGTCTCTATACAACAAATTGTTCAATTGTACATCATCGATATAAGAAACATTCCGTGATGATGTCTTGGTCTGGAAATAAATGCGTATTTTACTGTAATCAAAAGTATTAACAAACAGATAATTCTTGTCCCAACCGGTACTTGAACTAGTTTCTGTATTTGAAATGGTTACCGTTCCGGTTTCATCCGTCACTTTGCATATTACAGCCTCACTACATTTTGAACTAAAGGATAACATCAACTTGGAATAGGTTGGTACGCAAACTTCTGTATATGCGCTCTGATTTGCCTCCGCAGAAGTAATCATCAAAGCATTGTTTCCTTCCGATTTCTCATCAGTCTGAATATCAAAACACAATGAATCATAAATCCAAGATGCGTCTCCTTCTTCAAATCCTCCATTCTCCACAAGGTCATCAACAATCGCTACATCATCTATATATGAAATTCCACCTGCATCAGAATCTACAAAACATATTTTAACATCCTCATTCTCTTTTGTTTTAAATATGTAAGAATAACGTTTCCATTCTGCGCTGCCGTTATAAATTGCATCTTCTCCCAATATATTATCATTTGTATTCATCACTTTATAAGTGAACTTTGAATTTCCTTTTGCATAAAAAGTCAATTTATAAGCCGTATTTTCTGAGAGAGTAACATCTTGCCATACCATATTTCCACTATTTTTTCCTGTAACTTTTAATGAGCTCAAACCGGAATGAATTTCATCGGAAGTCATAGACCAGTTTCCTGATATATTCCAATTTGATTCAATCACCTGTATGAAAGGGAATCGAAAAGATTCATTATAGGACCATATTCCTTTTAGGTCATCCCATACATATGTCTTTAAATAATCAGTATTTTCAACGGATTCCGGAAGCTTTAAATTTACCACTAAATCTTTTTGTTCAATACCATTCAAAGTATCTTTAGCATATGAAATTGCTTTCATTGTTCCGGTTGAGTCATATAATGCCGTAATTACAGTAACATTTTGAGTTCCTATTGCCGTTCTCTTTACCGTAAGAGTGATCTTAACATTTTGTAAAGGTGAAAGAGCCGTTAGCGGTTCTCCTGTTGAAAGAGAATAAATAGGATTGCTTACAAAAAAATCCTCTTCGGTCATTCTTATTTCAAATCCGGGGTCAAAAAGACTACTGTCAGCAAATATCCTATTCACAAAAATACAGTTAATAAATACAGACAAAATCAGCATAATACTTAACACTCTGTTTATTCTCTTTGCCATCCATAATTCCCTCCTGTTTTTATAGGCATTATTGCAGATTATAACGTTACCTTTAAAAATATTGTAACACTTTATGAAAAATCCAAACAGTATAATAATCCATACAGTAAATTTTATTGTTTTAAAATAAATAAAAGCCAAAAAGTTGATAAACTATCAACATAATTGGCTAATCTGCCATAAATCCTATGTTATTCATATATATCGAAAATTCTTAAGTGTTTCAATAATTTAATAATCTCTTTCATGCTTTTTTTATCGAATTTTTTCAGAATTCTATTGACTTGAGTTCGTATAGTAACCTCTTCTACACATCGCTCTTGAGCAATCTGTTTATATGTTTTCCCTTTGTAAGCTGACTTAATAACCTCGAATTCCGTACTGGTAAGTTTTGATATAATATTCAATGTGTGAATCATGCTACTCTGTTCTGTTTGCATTCGAGAGAATTCTTTTAAGATTTTTTCAGCTACTTCAGGTCTCAAAGTCAAAGAATTTTGCGCCACATTTTTTATGGAGTTGATAATATCAACAATGGAGCTGGTCTTAGTAATAAAGTCAACCGCCCCGGCCCCATATGCTTTAAATAATACTTCATCTTCTTCGTGAATGGTAAGAACAATGATTTTGATATTCTCAAATTCATTTTTAATCTTTTGAATTGCTTCAATTCCTGCAAATTCTGTCTCCATCTGTACATCCATAAGTACAATGTCAGGCTTGGTTTTAGCTACTACCTCGTAAGCTTCCTCACCACTGGCCGCCTCTCCTACCACCTCGATATCCGGTTCACGCTGAAAAATAAGCTTAAAATAATTTCTTATATCCGCTATGTCATCTACAATCACAATTCGTATTTTATTCATATTTCCTCATATCCTCCTGCTCTAAATAATAATATTTGAAATGTTGTATATTCATTTTCAATACTATCGACGGTAATAAATCCTAGGTGGGCGCGAACAACTCTAAAAGCATATGAAAGACCTACTCCCCAATTATTTTGTCGTGACTTGCTCGTAACAAATGGTTTAAAAATGTTACGCTGGTCTTTTTTACTGATACCCGTTCCATTATCTGTTACTTTGATAATCGCCCATTCGTGTTCGGCACTTATTTCGACTTGTATAATACCTTGCTTTCGTTTTGCACTATTAATGGCATCACAAGCATTATGCAATAGGTTAATGAGCACCTCAGTCATGTGGTATTCATCGATATTTGCTTCTACATTCGGAAAAATATACTTTTTCTTAATGGTGATGTTCTCACTAAATTCTACACGTTTTAATGCATTTTCCACAATATCAATTACCCTGCATCTGACAGTATTAATTTTAATTTCGTTAAAAGAATTTAACATTCTTGTCATACTATCCAATGAAAACTCTGTCACTTCCTGTATCCTTTTAATGGCATTCATGCCTTCAATTCCACCCATCCCGGTTTCTGCCTGCATGGCAAGAATTTTTATGGTAAATAAGGTGTTCTTAAATGAGTGAAATATACTTCTTAAATTTTTATTTAACCCTTTAACATTTCTCTGTATCATATAATCTTGAAATAGGTTTACAGTATCTAAACCTTTATATTTTACAATAATGTACAGCATTGCTTGCATAACAATCAGTAAGACGATTGGAACAGTATCATAATAATAGAAAGGGATGGCAATGGTTTGCGGAAAATTTAACAAATTTTGAGAAAAAGAGTAAACATACATTTGCTTAAAAGGACCAAATATGAACATAAACATACAAAATAAATTTAAAATCAATAAACAAACGGATAAAGAGATAATTTGCTTTTTTTTTCAACATTACTGTAGTAGACTGATAATATTTTATTAACCAATCGATAGGTAAGAACAAATATGCCAAAATCCAAATGTAGTTGAATATATCTATACTTTTCACTAATTTGATTAATTGTTCTTTTGAAAAATCATTCTGAACGGAATGCATCATGATATAAATGTTAAAACTCGTCTGGGGATCGTAAAAGAAAATATAGAAAGCCGGCAATACCGCTAACAGCATTAATTTGAATGCGTGCTTTATGGTGAATTTATGATAATATGATCTGGTAAATTGGTAGACAAACAAGGGATTCATCAAAAGAAAAACAGCTAATCCGATATTCATTATTCTGGTGATATTATAATAGTTAATTTTAAAACTATTTAAATACAAAAACATTTTATAGTCCAACCAAAAAAATATATTCCTGGGATACTGATAATTTCCTAACTTTGCCACATAAAGAACGGACGCAAAAACAGAAAAGTTCAGGCTAATTCCCATAATCAAAAAAAAACCAAGTGTGTCTACAAGTGGAATGTCTTGCCAGAAGTATGATGGAAAATATAGATATAATCAACATTGTATATATCATCAAAATCCCTCACATATTTACCTACATTATCATATTACCAACAAAAAATATATTTGTCAAGCAAGATTCAATTTTATGTAAAACATTTTATGTGAAGCTATTTTATGTAAAGGCAATCACATTATCAATGAATATGTCGAAAAATTGATATGTGATTGCCTTGATATTGATATCCGCTATAAGTTTTTCAATTGGTTGCTCTTATCATCTCTTACTTCCTTTAATAAAGAAAATATTGTATCCATAGAATGGTTTAAGTCATTTCATTAATAACTTAAACGGGCTGTCGCACTAACAAGCGGGCATAAAAACCAATGTCATCAGCTCAATATGCTATATAATGGATACGATTCATATATTCCTAAATCGGCATTCTTTGTGCACAGACTCATCGGCTTGTCAAATATCTATTTAGACCGCATCAACGCAACGTCTATGTTGCGGGTGACGCTAAAAATACCGTCCGTGGTATTTTTGCCTAAATATCTATTTAACTTTGCCGTGACTTTGCGGGCGACCACAGGTCGCCCCTACAGCAATAACGATTTATCCATATATGAACAGTATCCATAATATAGTTCGCTAAGTTGATGGCGTTGCATGGAAACCTGCTCTCTTATGCGACAGCCCCTTTTAGTATTTCATATGGGATTTACTTACTTCCGGCAGTACAATATCTAAGACAAGGTTCTAGAATTACAGTACGCTTTTTCATAACTTCGTCCTTCATGGTACAAGCCTCAGCCAACTCTTCTATGGTGACTTCACCTTCATGAGGAACTTCTACATGAGTCTTATTCCCAATGAGTGCCGGTCCTTCATCTTTATGCAAGCTATATCTTTTTGCCCAGTCACATCGGTGCCTTTCAATATGAGGATATTGGATTGTACTGTCACCTACTTGAATGCTGAAGAAAGTTTTTTCATAAGCATTCATGGGGCACTTTGTTTCACAATTTCCACAATCCGTACAAATTCGTTCACCATAGTCCATCTTGTCAGCAGGCAACTCTGCGTCGGTTATAATAACGATTTGTCTTTGGTGAGCGCCGAATTCCCTGGTAAGTAAACCACCGTTTCTGCCAAGCTGACCCAGTCCGGCAGTTACCGCTTCTATTGCTCCACAACGGAAATCGGGCAACAAATGCCTTGGTGTATCCACCTTGGAACCGACTCCCAGCATGTTTTCCGTAACTATTGTCTTATAACCTAACTTATTCAAATAAATAGCCAATTCCATCGCTGCATACCGTAATTCAAAAATTGTTTGATAATTGTGATAAGCATACGTTCCGATTTGTTTTGTTTCATTTAAACCTGAATTTTCAATTAACTCTCCGGGAAAGTGCATTCCAAGAACAATGACAGACTTGGCTTCCGGCAAGTAATCCTTAGGTCTGCGAATTTTTACGTCCTCATGTATTATTTTTGACCTCCATTTACCGTGCATCCTACTGTCTTCATCAATAATTCCCTTTCCTAATTCCTCTTCATTAATGTTCTTCTTTAAATCCTCTACAATTGAATCAAATATATCTGCTTGTGCAACCCCAAACAAAGATACCAGGTTTTGTCGAGCTTTTTCTTCTAATATACTTTTTAAAGCCGTTGGTTTTAAAGAAACCTTTGGCGTTTTAGCAATTACATTAACATCCTGTTTTATCTCATCAAGCGGTGCGTCCGTAACCATTGCACCAATGCATACATCTTCACCAAATTCAGTTGTTCTGAACATATCTTCGATTCGACCAATCCCTGCCATTTGCGCCAGTTCATATGCAAGAAGATTCACTTTACTTCCATGAGGATCGTGACCATATTCGTTCTTGTCAATAACCTCTTTCAAATTTATTCCAACTTCCGGTATACTGCCGGTATAAGATGCTGCATAATATCCTTGTTCCTCTATATATCGTGCAATGACAAGCAATATTTGATGGGTTTTGCTTTGGAGTGCATATTGGTAAGAATTGTAAATATATGAATTATATGCAAATCTTTCTTTGCTTTCTTTCGGAATTTGATATGCAAACGCCAAAACCGTTTTCATGCCGGGTGCTTGTTCCAATATTGCTTTTCCCGCTTTTGAATCAACCTGGAGAGGTGCAACCCCTACAATATCCACACCCATGTTAACTGCTTTTGCTATAATGTCATCTCTCATTTTCTTAAGGGTTGGCATATTGTCATTATATTTTCTGTTCACTCGATTCATTGAAATTTTTTTATCGGGCCTTCCAAAAGAATCTTTATCCGTTCTTAAATGAGGCGGTATGCATACTTTCTGACATACTCCACGTTCATGGGCGTTAAAGGTTGTAGAAGCCAATTCGTTCAGTATATCGGTTTCATCAATATGGTCTTTTTCAAGCGTTTTTGAGGTTAACGGCAGCATGAAATGTTCCGCCCAAGCACAACGCCACATATTCTTGTTGGCATATCGAAACTTTTTACCTTCAATAATTACTTCGTGGGGTTTGCCATTGAAATCTTTTCTTAATGCAGCAGAAGGGCAAGCCTTTACACACTCCATACATAAATCACAAAGTTCCGGTCCATCATACATAGGGGTTGCCTCAAGTTCAGCATCCGTAACAATGGATGTGAAACGAACCCTTGGGCCGTATTCAGGGGTAATTGCCAATCCTGACCATCCGATCTGTGCTAAACCTGCTGCAGCAGCCGCATGAATATGGGATAGATCGGGAGCAAATATGCTGTCAATACCTTCGAATTCCCTATATCTCCAAATATTTGAGGACGCTATGGCGATAGCCTTATACCCATGATCATTTAGCAACCGTACCACTCTATATGCAATTCTGTCCAAAAATGAGTTTTGATCCATCCAGCCTCCCGGTCCAAGACTCTGAGGGTCCGGTTCGCCCCCCATCTCCGTCCATGTATCGGTTATATGAATTCCTGTTACAACAACGGTTTTTGCCCCAGGCAAAATAGCTTGCGGACTCAAAAGAAACGGAGCTGTTTTCCATCGTTCCACAGGTGCAAATCCAACAACGTCCATACCATTGTTAAGAACTTCCGCCTTAATTTTTTGTGTTATGATTCGATCGGTCATTTTATCTCCTCCAAAATCATTGATTATTTTTTGATATTATTAGAATACATGCTTTATTCAAGATTCTTCATATTCTTTCTCTCCTGTTATAGCCCTTTCTTACAAATATCAATAATTTCGCTGATAGACCCGGTAGCCAACCCAATACAAGTGTCAGCAGCGCCATAATAGACTCGCAGCCGGTCTTGTCCGTAATCCGCAATTGCACCACATGAGAATACAACATTTGGTACAATGCCGTTAGTTTCATATGGCATATCTGGCGTTAAAATATATCCGTTGGCTTTTCCAATAACCTTGGAAGGATCGTTGAGATCCAGCAATACTGCCCCTAAGCTGTAGCACGCGCCTGAGCATGAATTAGATACTCCATGAATGATGGTCAGCCATCCTTCCTTGGTTTTGATAGGGGGAGTCGGTCCGATTTTTCCCCAATTCCAATGTGTCCATGGCTTTAATACCAATCGATGCTTTCCCCAATAAATAAGGTCTTTGGAATATGAGATCCAAATATACCCGCTTTGTGGAATGTTATGAGGATCGTTAATTAATGAGTAGGGTCTATCCAATCTTACATATTCTCCATTGATTTTTTCAGGAAATAGACAGGGGACTCTGTTATTAGGAAGTGAAATTACCTCGATGTCTTCGTACGTTTCCCAATCCTTTGTTTTCCCTAAAAATGCAACACATCCTGCATCGGAGTTCCCCGGCCGCATGATATAATAAACATCATCTTCTTCAAAATACGTTACTCGCGGATCAATTGGCCAACAATCAAGATGGGTTATATGCTCTTTGGTGGATCTTGTTATGAAAGGCTCTTTACGAATTGTAAAATGAATTCCGTCTTCACTTTCCGCAACATGCATCATAGGTGTAGCTACATGCCGAAGTTTTACCGCCAAAAGCAGTATGGTCTTTCCTTTATACATTGTTTGTCCGCAGTTGAATACTGCACTTGCTCCGGGAAAATCCTTCGGGGAAATAATTGGGTTTCCTTCATATCTTTTTAAACCGAATTCTTCTCTTAACATCTTAAACGTCTCTCCTTATCAATAAATATTACCTGTTTTCTTCATCATTTTTAAATAAAATACTGTGACCAAACCGATAATAATGGATGTTACCAAACCGAGAGCAGAGGCATATCCGATTTGTGATGAACTCCCCTCACTATTTGTAAAGAAATACTTGAATATATACGTCATCACGACTTCTGTCTGTCCTGCCGGCTGACCATTGGTTAATACCAATACTAAATCGGTAATTTTTAAACTCCCAATAAAGGCAAGCATAAAAATAACTTTTGATACAGGAGCCAGCATCGGAACAGTAATATGTAAAAACTGCCTGAACTTATTGGCACCGTCAATATCTGCACATTCATACAACTCTTCAGGAATATTTTGCAAGGCTGATAAGAAAAACAACATATTAATACCGAATCCTTGCCATATTGCTGCCACTGCAATAACAAACATGGCAGTTGATTTGCTTCCGAACCAATTAATTGGTTCCGATATGAACTTCAATGCCAGCAATATATTATTGACAATACCTTCAAAAGAAGCAAACATAAAATAGAAAATGATACCTATAATAGCAGAACTTATCACATTGGGCATATAAAACATTGCTCGAAAAAACGACCGTCCTTTTAATTTCAAATTAAGTATTACGGCCAGTATCAAAGCCAGAGGCAATTCTACAATTAATTTTCCAATAGCCAGTACAAATGTATTGAGTAGCGTAGACCAATACATAGGATCTCTTGTAAACAGCCTAATAAAATTTTCCCATCCTATGTACGTTTTCGTAACACCGTCATAACTAAACCAACCTAAATGAACAACCCATGCAATCGGGTAAATGGTAAAAACACAAAATCCAATTAATTGTGGCAATATCATTAGATACGATTGAATATATTCTTTTTTGTTCTTTTTATTGTTTTTTAAACTCGTTTTAACATTTGTGCTGCTATGCAAAGTGATAATTCTTTTTGAAACTGTACGCAAAATTAAACACCATCCTTAATACACAGTTTTAACCTTTAACAGCTCCTGTAGTTAATCCTGAAATAAAATAGCGGTTCAAAGCAAAGTATATAGTCAGCATAGGAACCATAGATATTGCAGAACCTGCCATCATCAAATTCCACGAGCTTGCTGCCTCGCCGGAACCCTTCAAAGCAACCAAGCCAACTACTAAAGGTGCCTGTTTTGGACGAGCCAGTGTAAAAACTAAAGGAAGTAAATAGTCGTTCCAGGCAGTTCTAAAAGTAATGAGAGCCACTGTTGCAATAATCGGTTTTAATAATGGAAAAATGATATTCCAGTAAATTCTAAAGAAGCTGCATCCATCCATTTTGGAGGCTTCATCTACTTCATAAGGAATAGCATCAATAAACCCCTTTACCAAATAAAGATTGGTAATATGTAATCCAAAAACATTGATGATAATAACTCCCCAGAGAGAGTTGTTAATGTGAAGTCCCCTACATATTTGTAATAGAGGATAGATGGTGACACTTCCCATGGAAATAAACATAGTGCTTGTAAATAACGCAAATATTATACGCTTTCCGGGAAACTTCCCTCTTGAAAACACATATCCGCCCATAGAACTTGTGATAATAGTTCCTAAAACAATAAGGGAAGACATATATACGCTGTTCCAAGTATATTGTTTAAAATCCGCCAATACCCATGCAAGTTTATAGTTTTCCAACGTAATCTTTTTGGGAATCAGATTGGCACCTGCTGATAAGATTTCTTGATTACTTTTAAAGGACGCCAGAATAACATATACTACAGGAAATATTGTCAGTATCAGAATCGCCCCCAAAAAAACATATAAAGGCATATGGATAAAAAACTTTTTTAATTTAACCATCAATCTCCCCCTCAATATGAAATCTTTTATCTTTTCAACCTTATTATATAATGAAGATAAGGTTGAAATAAGTATAATCATTTGTCTACTTTTTGGCCTGATAAACTTTATTTTTTAAGGAACATGTTTAGAAACGGTCAACACTTTAATGGCAAAGAAAAAGTACAATGCACGCATTGTACTTTTTCTTTGCCTTATTCATTTGTTAAGCTGATATCAAAGTTCGGATCAATGTATGGGGTCAAATCAATGCTATTTTCCTCCACTCTTCTTTTTAAACCTGCCGTATATCTTTCATCAATATCCTTTAAAGCTTCCTCCGGTGTTAGCAGCCCGGACCATACCTTCATGACCACAGCACTAAAACTGTCGCCCTCAAGGTTACCCGGAGACGGCTCATGTATTTGACAACTGATTTTACTTAATTCACCCATTTCTTTCCATATCTTATCTTCGATCAACGGACTGCACTTATTAATAATTTTGCTGCTAATAGGTATACCTTTCCCTTTAAGATAAAATTCTTCCTGCATTTCATCGGAGATTAGCCATTTATATACTTCAAACACTTTAGCCAAATCATTTTTCTTGGCAGTTGTTGATATATGTGTAGCTCCTCCTACCGACGAGAACTGTTTATATCTTTTTTCAGGATTTATAACAGGAATTGGTGCAATTCCCCAATCCATTTTGGCAGGAAACTGATCCCTATAAACAGCTACATCCCAAGATGCGCCAAACTTCATACCAATTCTGCCTTCTGCAAACTGTGCTCTTGCAGGGTCATTTCCCAATCCTTCCGGACCCGGAAAAAAGCTCTTATCCTCTTTGATTTTAGTCAACCACTCTAATGCAACTTTATAGTCTTTAATCTTATATTCGCCGGTTTTCTCATCAAATAAGCCGTGTCCTACAGAAGAAAGAAAAGGTGCTTTCAGTTCCCATTCCGCATAGCCTCCCCAGGCAAAAGGCATAATGATACCATATTCTTTATTTTCAGGATTTGCGAGCCTTTTCGCATATTCCGTCAGTTCATCCCATGTCGTCGGGGGTTTTGCTTCTCTATTTTCATCAACAATTCCTGCTTTCTTAAACATGTCTTTATTATAAAAGAGAGCAATAACCGATATGGTAACCGGAATATTATAGACTTTTCCGAAAGTATATCTTTTTCCATTCTCCACAACTTTTGCGATATCCGGATTTAACTGTTTGATAAATTCCGGTCCTCCAGGCATTTCATCAACAGGCATAATAGCATTTTTCTTAATATAATTGCTTAGAACGTCCGGTACACTAAACAGATCCGGCGCTTCTCCTCCGGCAATTGCAATATCGATAACGTTTTTATAATCGTCACCAAATACTTTATATTCTAATTTTATTCCTTTTTCTTTCCCTGTCGTATTGTTAAACTCATCTACTTTCTTCATCAACAGGTCCTTTGCACTTCCACCGTTATTCCACAACTTTACTACCGCTACTTCTTTGTTGTCTGCATTTTCAGAGGTCTTATTAGTATCATTTTTACGACAGCCTGTTACTGAACTGGTTAATAAGAAAGTACACAAAGCTATGCTAATTGTCTTTGTAAAAATATTTTTCAAACAAACCACCCTCTCATGTATTTTTCAATTCATTTTATTGATGGACTTCTCATATTTTAATTATAGCACCCTTTTTTATTGTAGAAAGTATAAAGTTCCATACTATAAACTTCTATGAAAAGTGCCAAGCTGTTTATAAATGTTGATAAACCGTCAACATTCGGATACAAATTTTCAGTTGGCTTCTTCCATCCTGATATCGTCAATTAATATTTCTCCTTGACCGCTATAAATTCCAAATCCCACAGCCACGTCCTGGATCGTTTTATCGGGTACATTAAATGTAGCCGTAAATGTTTCATATCCTGTATTCGTAATATTGGACATGAATGCATGATATGTTATGTTTTTATCTCTATTAAATAGAAACATAAATGGTTTTAAATTCGAATCGCCGCTTAATTTTTTGTATTTTGCAGTAACCTTGTAGTTTCCGGGAACGGTAATGGTTACATTTTGAAAAAGGTATACTCGGCCCGCTCCGGAAGACTTTACGGATATAGCATATTTTCCTGTGAATGCATCCTGGCTGAGCATAATTTTTCCCAAGGGATCATAATCCTTCTCTCTGAAAATCCAATTGACCGGCTTACCTGCTTCAAGCCCCCCGGTGGTAATATCTCCCTCATTATCTTCAAAACTTCCGTTGGTAATATAATTCACTTGCGAGGTAACAATTGTGTTTTGAATATTCAACGGCTGACTGCTGACAATATACAATACCGACTTTAGGCTTACTTTGCTCACGCCATTGGACACCTGAATGTTTACGGGATTTCCGTAAATGTCTTCTGCTCTTTCAATGGTTCCATTGATATAAATATCACATTCTTTAGGATAGCATCCTAATATACTTAAATATTTGCCGTCTGTCCTTCTAAGATAATGCCTCAATGAAAAACTTGCATCATTATGAAACCCCGAATAGGTTCCTATATCATTATTGCATTTTCTTATATGGTTTTGTAGCACTCCGGCTGCTTGATAACACTTCGTCGGTGACTGGGTTTCCATATCAATAAATACGTCAGTAACGTTAATTCCCATATGTATATATTTGGAATAACCACTTTCCAAGAAAGATATAAATCGGTCAACAATACTGTATACTCTTTTTGCCTCGTCATATATTTCATGGGGCATTTCTTCCGTCATCCAATATTCTTTTCCAGGATGATGAATCTTAAGGTTATCGATGCAATCTTTAAATGCTTCCGTTCCTGAATACCCATGTACATTATAGATATCATAGTAGCCTTCGGCATATTTTGCATCCGTCATTTTTAAAGCCATCGTGGTATCATTGACCCCTTCGTATGGTGCTGCAAAACCGCAGATTAATATTTTACAGTTTGGATTGGCCCGCTTTGCTGCACTGTATGCTACTCTTAGCATTTCTGCATATTCATCCATCGTTCCGGAAAAAGAATACGGCTTGTAGGGCGGATGGTAATTCATTTCATTTCCAATTTCCCAATATTGCACATCATTTTTATATCGGCTTACTGTTTGATAGATATAATTTTCCCACTCTGCAAGGTCTTTCGGTTTCCACCTGTCAAATCGGTACTCTATCGCCAGTGCATTTGCTCTTTCTTCCGGTGTGGGCTCTTGGGCTGCCCAATGCGGATAATACCCTAGTACTCCTAATACCTCAATGTTGGCTTCTTTACAACTTTTAATATATGCATCTGCAGTTTCCCATTGAAAATTCCCTTTTATAGGTTCCAAATTACTCCAATTAAATACCCATGCCCGAGTCATACCGGCACCTAGCTTTTTAATAATGGAAGCATCATACCCTAAAGGATAGTTTTGTCCATAGTAAGATGCTAGCTCGCCATCTGCAATTTCCGTTTCATTAGCAGGAATAACAGAGATTGCACTATCCCATTGGGATATTACGGTCCCCGCTGAAGAAATAGTGGTACTTAATGTGTAGAATCCCCGTTCATTTAATTCCGGCAACATAATCTTATTGATGTGATACTCTCCGTCATTGCTTACAGTTATAAGTGTTTGTTTATCCATTCTAACATTTCCGTAAGCATCTTTAGCTAAAATATTTACGGTATATTCTTTTGAACTTTTTCCGTAATTAATAGACATCACCGGATAAAAAACATGTTCTCCTTCGGTAAAACATTGGGTCTCAGGTCTTAAGGCAGGCATTAATGTAGAATAGCTACTTTGTGCATGCCATGTGGTTTTGTTCCTGCTGATGATGGTAGAGGTTTCAAGATTTACAATCAAGCTGGTATCCGATGTGGCAATGAAGTCTGCTGCAGGTGATGCCGTGAGTTGATTGGAAGATAATGCTTTTGTCGATATTTTGATCTTTTGGGGACGAAAAGGCCCGTCTTTTTCTATAGTAAAATTATAGGAGAATATATTTTCATTTAATGCCGTACCAATAGAGGTTGATCCGAGCAGTATACCGTTTTTGTAGAGACATATTTTGTTTCCTGCTTTCCAAGTAAATGCCAGATTAAATGGTTCTCCCACGTTATAAGTAAAGTTTGGAATGGTCAAATAATACGCATTGGTTCCGTTTCTGAGAACCATATATAAACCTTTATTAGGCAACGGCGGAGTATAAACTGCCAAAATGTTTTTAATTTCAGGATTGAAAGATTTTGCAGAAAGCAAGCTAAATGCTATATCCCAAGTTGTACCAAGTTCACTGACAGGTCTATCCATATTCATGGTAATCTCAACAGTACCCTCATCCGGACGAATAATGCCCGGTGCAAAATAACGATACTCATATCCGGTCTCAGTGAATTCAATGTCCGCTTCTGTGGGATCAGGTTCTAATTGGCCGTTGCTAAGAACCAGCATGTCACTTTCCCAAACAAAAGCTCTCACAATATACCCTTGAACAGAACCCGGTAATGCCAATCCGGTTTCAATGGTCTTCAATGTGCCGGCTTCCAAAGTTTCATCGGCTATCGAAACCCTCTCCAGCTTTTTGACTCCGTTATGATTGGAATATAATGCTGCAAATAACCTTGCATTTTTTGAATCCTGCCCGTTATTTGCTACACGGGTTGTGACTGTAATATGATTACAGTTTATCAAGTTTTTTAAAATGTTTCCGCCCCCGTCTTTGAATTGTATTGGCTCAGAATATAATCCATCAAACATCGTCACATGAAAAGTCCTATGTACAGGTGCTGCCATTTCAGAATGACTAATATAAAGGTCATAGTTTCCATCTATTTTATACGTTAATTTAAAAGCATGAACAAATTGGCCTTCAATGTTGCTGAGAATTTGATTAATATATACCGTTCTCCCGAATGAATCCAACACTTTAATAGAGATATGTTTGACTCCTCCTGATACAACTGATCCACATACTTGTATTTGTTCCGTTTCGGCTAATTCTGTAATACTTTCTATCATGATATCGTCTGCTTCGGAAGCAACCGCAGGAAAGCAACAACAAACAATCCAACTAATGAATATAAAAATGAATAAACTGGTTAATATAATTTTTCTATTAAGATGAAATTTTTGATAAATAGCGTTTATAAGATTATATGCCATAAATTTTCCCCCGCATTTTATAAAAGAATATAGTATATAAGCTTCCCCGAAAGTTCTTGAGGAAGCTTATATCACTAAATAACTAAACTACTTTACAAATTCCAGGGTAATATCATCCACCAACAGTTCACCTTTTCCCTCATGAATTCCTGCGATGATACCGACTTTTTGAATGGATTTTTCTTGTACCGTAAATGTTACGATAAATTTTGTATATTCTTTTTCTGAAACGTTATTCATGGTTCTAGTATCAACAATATTCTTATCCCGGTCGAATATGGCCAAGTAAGGTGTGAGATTTGAATCCCCCGATACCTTTTTAAACCTGGCCGTCAACTTGTACAGACCGGTTTTATCAAAGGATACGTCTTGGAACAGGTATACGCTGCCTTGACCCGAGCTTACCACAGAAACTGCCTTTTGCCCTGTTGCGGCCTGATCGGTAACAGTGATTTTTCCTTCAGGGTCTTTGGTGGTATCGCGTAAAGTCCATCCGGAAAGATTTTGTTCAAAACTTGGATTGATAAGCATGTTGGCTATTCTTTTTTCATTTCCTTCACTAGACTTTACCGGTTCTAAAGTTACATCATCAATCACGATTTCTCCCTTGCCGGAATGAATTCCAAGGATTACTGCTGCTTTGTCTTTGGTGCTTTCCTGCAAGGTAAACACTGCCGAACGCACTTCGCTTTTTTGATCGGAAATATTTTCAAGGATGGTATTCTGTACGTTGTTTCTATCTCGGTCGAAGAAAGCGATATATGCTTTCAAATCCGGATCTCCGCTGATTTTTCGAAATTTAGCGGTCACTTTGTACTCTCCGGGATTTGATAAAGCAATATCCTGGAAAATATATACCGAACCTGCACCGGATGACGATATGGAAATCGCATACTTACCGGTAGATGCTTTGTCACTAAGCCTAATTTTTCCTTGAGGATCATTTACCGTCTCCCTGAACGTCCAGCTTACAGGTTTTCCGGCTTCCAAACCTGCTGCGGCAATATCTCCTGTATTATCCTCAAAGCTTCCGTTGGCAATATATGTTAGTTCAGATGTTATTTCAGTGTTTTTTATTTCCACAGGTTGAGCACTAACTAAATATAATATATTTTTTACTGCAATTTTGTTTAACCCGTTTACTTTGTCAATTTTCGCAGGAATTCCATATATATCATAAGCTTCTTCTATTTCGCCGCTTATATATACATTGGCTTCCACCGGGTTGCATCCCAAAATACTAAGGTATTTGCCATCCGTCCTTTTAAAAATATGCTTAAGCGTAAAAATATCACTATTTTTAAACTTGGTATACTTTTGTTCATAAGTGTCGCATTTGCGCAATAAATTCTCTAACACTCCTACAGCTTGGTAAGCCTTTGTTGGCGATTGCGTTGACATATTAATAAATACATCCGTAACGTGAATTCCCATATGCATAAACTTCTCATAGCCGTGTTCCAAGAAGGAAATATACGTTTCTACGGAACTATAAACCCGTTGTTTTTCATCTTCTATTTGGAACGGCATTTCCTCAGTCATCCATGTTTTTGTTCCCGGTCTGTTGAGTTCAAGGTTGTCAAGATATTTCTTAAAAGCTAACGGACCGGAATATCCATGTACATTATATATATCGTAATACCCTTCCGCATATTTTGCATCGGTAAGCTCAAAGGGCATCTGATCGTCAATGATACCGGGGATTGGATAAGCAAATCCTGCAATCAGTATCTGGCATTCCGGATCGGCTTTTTTGGCTTGCGTATATGCTACTTTTAGCATTTCTGCATATTCTTCCGTAGTTCCGGAAAAAGAAAGGGGATTTCCCGGAGGATGAAAGTTCACTTCATTGTCAATTTCCCAATATTTAACATAGTCTTTATACCTATTTACGGTTTGATAAATATAGTTTCCCCAATCATCAAGGTTTTTAGGTTTCCAGCGATAGAACTTGGGCTGTTTTGCCAGTATAGCATCGGAAGGTCTTTCTGATGCCCAATAAGGAAAGGTCCATAACATTCCTAATATTTCAATACCGGCTTCCTTACATCTTTGAACATATGTATCTGCCGCTTCCCACTTAAACGTACCTTTGATTGGCTCCAAATCACACCAGTTAAATACCCATGTTCTCGTCATACTGGCTCCCATTTTTTTTATAATGGAAGCATCATACCCAAATGGCAAGTTTTGACCGTAATAAGACTCTAGTTTTCCATCCTTTACATTGGTATCATTGGCCGGTATGTTTGCAATAGAACTTTCCCATTGGGATACAATTTTTCCTTCCGTAGCTACTGTAGTGGTTAAATCATAAAAACCGCGCACATTTAACTCAGGCAAATCAATCTTTTCAATACGATACGTACCGTCATTGGGAACATGAATGACCGTATCTTTGGTTAGTATTGCAGTACCATATGCGTCTCTTACTTTTATTGTAACCGTATATTCTTTCGGTTCTTTTCCATAATTTAATGAAACCATTGGGTAATAAACACTTTCTTCTTCTGTAAAGCACTGAGTCTCAGCTCTCAGGGCAGGCAATAAAACATTATAACCGCTTGTCTCCAGCCATTGAGATTTATATCTGGTTGTTTTCTCGGTATTAACATCTGCAATTAAACTTGTATCCGCATCGGCGGTAAACTCTTTTGCAGGGTCTGTTGTAAGTTCTTCCTGCGACAATGCCTTGGTAGAAATTTTCAACTTTGAAGGATTGAAAATTCCACCTTTATTCATGGTAAAACTATATGAATACATATTTGGATTTAATCCCGTGCCCATGGGTATGCTTCCTAATAATACTCCGTTTCTATAGACACATATTTTATCTCCTGCTTTCCATGTACATGCAAGATTGAATTCCTGTTCCGGGGTATAATTAAAATCAGGAATATTCAATGAATGACTTTCTTTATCGTTTCTCACCAGAAAGGTCAACCCTTTTTCCGGCAAAGGAGGCGTATAAATTGCCAAAATATTCTTAATTACGGGGTTAAATGGTTGTGAATTCTTAAAGCCAAACACAAAGTCCCAGTCATTCCCCAAAATTTCGTGAGGAGGTCTATCTATTCTTAATGTAACCTGCACTGTACCCTCATCAGGTCGAATTACTCCAGGTGCAAAATTTCTATATTGTGGTTCTGCTTTGGTAAAAAACTCGTCTGCATTAATTGTATCTATCCCTACTTGAACAGTACCTTCCTTTGGCTTCTCAACCGATGGCTTTAACATGCCTACCATCAAATCAATAATTGACGCTTCGTTAACCGGATCTATCAAATCAGCGTTATCGCTAATAATGATTAGCCCTCTATCATCCCAAAATACCTTTTTACCAACTGCTTCTACTGCAGCTCGTAACGGTACATACGTCCTGCCTTGTATCTCCTGTGCCGGTACATCAAGAACGCTTTCTACCCCGTTAACGCTTATTTTATTGTTTCCCAACTTTAACTCAATGACATTATTTCCAATAGTAATTGTCACTGTAGAAGTAGTCTCATCCCAGAATACTTGTGCACCAAAACTTTCGGAAATAAACCGGATAGGAACCAAGGTTCTTTCATCTTTTATGATTGGCACGATTTCATGATTCGTACTGTCTATTAATTGAATCTCATTTTGAACATATGCATTGGGACTGTTTACAAGCAGTACTACTGCTTGATCCATTTTTTCTTTCAATAATGCCGTTGTATCTTTTTGTGCAGCTTCTTCAGCAAATATCACACTTTGCGGAAAAGCAAAACAACTAAGAAGCATGCTTACTAACAACATGAAACAAATTTTTTTGTTTAAATTTCTCATTCATAATCCCCCCTATAGTTATTGAGGCATTTCTGTGTAATATTCTCCACACATTTCTCAATTATAAAGAATCATACTTCTGGGAACGCCGTAACCGACCTGCACAACTACTTTTGTACATTCGTTTCCAAAATGCTTGTAATCTTTTATGTCATCATAGCTTCCGGCAGAAACTTTTTGATTAGTCTTGCTGGAATCATAAAGAGATACCTTAAATTGCCCTACAACATAACTCTCTGTGTTCTCCAACGTAATACCTTCGTCTGATTCCCTGAGATTCTGTGTTGTTACCTTAATAATACCATCTTTTTTATTTATAGTAGACATATCCACAAAATACTCGGAATCCGTCATCAATTCCCACACCGTTAGTGCCGGTCGGAGATCCGTTGATTAAGCCGTCTTTTGTTTCTTCATTATAGTCGTATACCTGAACAACATGATCAATCTGTCCCCGATAATTTGTTGAATATCGTATCACGTCACCCGGACCGAGATTATTTGTAACAGAAAGTAATTGATCGTCGACGGATAATAATGTTTTTGAAGAAGCATTTTGTCCCAAATATACTTTTTCTACGCGGTTTCCATCACTATCTATGGTATAGGTTATCTTATCGATAACTGCCATTAAAGAACTACTTCGAATTTCTTCCCCGTCTCCTATGTCCGTATATTGAATTAATGCTTCAGCAGTCACAAAATCAGGAGTAGAATTATAGGACTCTACAGAGTAAAATTTGTCTGTTATAAAATAAGTAAAGTTCTTAATCCGATACATCTCGTCTTTCGAACGGTCGGTTGGAATTAAAAATACCACTGTTTTACTATCAATCACCACACTTTGGGCAAATGCTTTTGTCGATCCGATATATCTTGCTGATGTTAATGTGTACGCTTTAAATAAAGAGTCTTCATCTTCATAGCGTCCTTTTGTTGGAGTGTCAATCTTTATTACTTCACCGTCTTTATTTAATTCATACCTAATTAGCATTCCAACAGTGGGATCTACAAGATTTTTCAGACGGTCATCAGATGTTTCTACCGAATCTCCATCCAATTCTACTTTTTTAGCGGCTTTAGGTGTTATCATCTTTGCCCCATCGGCAGCAAATATCTTAAATTGCACTGTATTGCTCACATCATTTGCCGTATGTACTTTAATAAGAAAACCATATTTCATGGCAGCATTTTCATCTCTTGTAAAATCTGCAATTTTTCCATCAACGTCTAAAGCAAAAATTCCAGTGTCTCCAATTTTGATTTTATATTCATTCCGATTTGGATAAGACGGTGCCAGCACATACTCCGTGTCATCAATACGAATAGTTGTTTTATCATTTATTTCTTCAATTTCATGCACAGTACCTCGAACCGTATCCCTTATCACTGTAACATCGTAATATTCCTTATCCAGACTCTCAATTACTGAAATGACGTCCCCTTCATATATGTCATCAATTTCACAAATGTATCCGTCCTTATCTTTGATACGTATGCTTTTATTTTCATCTTTCATATCCAGTTGGATCGGAGGTTCACCATACTTTGAGGATATGGTCCCATCATAGTAATCAATGCTGTTGACGACTATATTTCTATATTGCGTGATGAAGACTCCATCATAACTCCCATTACCATCCGTATCCACAAGCACCACCTTGCCGCTTGTGGGTCTCATATAGTTTTCGTTGTATGCTATAGCTTTCCCATTATAGATAATGTCAGCCTTTGTCTCAATTTTTGCCTCATAGATATTGGATTTATCTTCCTGGGTATAAAAATAAGTACCATTTGAATAGTTTACGATATCATCGGCTTTTAATACCAGTTCGTTTGTTTTATCGTCGTGAAATATTGCTACAATAATTTTTTTATCTGTTTGCTCATCTATTTTGTAATAACAGTCAACATTGTATCCCAAAAAGTCTTTTGCATTGGTAGAACCAATTTTGAATATTTGTCCGTTGATCTCAATTTCATCTTCCTGCACACTGCTATTTTCAATTAATTTTGATTTCCCTGCTGCAACAACTTTGCCGGTAATTTCATAAACCTTAAGGTTGTCTGTCATCAGAGTCCTGCCAGATTCAATTGTATATTGAATGTTATTGCCAAATCCCGTTGGCCTCATCAAATCAACAAAAAGTGCATTGTACATCATTTTTATGATAACACCTTTTTGGGCTTCTTGGTCATATGCAACATTAATTCCTTTTAAAATCTTTTTTTGCGCTGCCACTGAAACATATCCAAAAGGGTACCCCCCCATTTTTTCTGCATACATCTCATATCCTAATGCACAAACAATCATTTTAATTGCTTGTTGGTAAGTAATAGGATATTCCACTCCGAAAGTATCTTCGGAAATTCCTTTAATAATACCCATTTGAACCAATAAATTAATCTCCGACCATGTTGATGCACTGCTATCAATATCGGTAAACTTGGATTCACCGGTAAAGGAAATTCCTTCGAGTCCTATCAACCTTGCCAACATGGATGCAAATTCACCGCGTGTTACAATTTCAGTGGGGTCAAACCCTTCATCTTCATTTGCTTGAATGATATTTAAGCTGGTCAACAATGAAACTTCCTTTTCAATAGCTTGAATTGCACTATTTTCCTCTGCTGCTTTCGTTACCTGTATTCCATATGTAGAATTGTATAATACTAAAGATATTATGACCAGGAGTGCAGCTATATGTTTTAAAAAACGCATATTTATTACTCCTCCTATAAAAGAAATTTTGCAGAAACTTTTTTAGAACTTATTAGCCATTTTCAGCAAGTCAAAAATCACTTTTGCAGCCTGCGCTCTTGTGGCATATTCCTTTGGTGCAAACAAACCTTCTCCGGTCCCATTAATAATATTCGACTTTTGCATCTTTACAACCGCATCAACGGCATAATCATCGATATCACTCATATCTGCAAACTTCTTCTCTTCTTGAACGTCCATAAATTCTATACCTGTAAGAGTCGCTGCTCTATAAATGATAACTACCATTTCTTTCCTTGAAATATTTCTGCCTATACCAAATGTGCCATCAGGCAATCCTTTGACAATCCCTAATTTTTGAGCTGTAGCTATATACTTATAATACCATTCGTTTTCTTTTGTGTCTTTAAAACTACAATCAGCCTCTTCATCCAATAAACCTAAACCACTTACCAACATTTTAATAAATTCTTCTCTTTTCACATTATCCAATGGAAAGAATTTATTAGCCTCTTTACCATGAACAATCCCCTTGTCGGCCAGAACATGAATAGCCTCCTGTGCCCAACTTACATCATTTAAATCAGTAAAGCTCGGTACCGGACTGGGACTGGGACTGGGAACAGGAACAAAAACCGGACTGCTTTCTCCTGTTTTTACTACCGTACTGGTTTTTCCGCCCTTAGGAGAACCAACATCCCGTGATTGTTTATTTTCTACGTCTTTCTGCCTATTCACTGCGTCATTAAATGCATTTCTGAAAGATTGAAATCCTGAATATAATTTTCCTGCAAGTTCTTTATCCACTTGAGAAGGGTCGCGAAGGGTATTATATTGATCAAATGTAATTTCAAAATATTGATTGTTATCTGTAATAAGACTCTTAAGACCAGACCAATTTTGCAGCTTATATATAGCTCTCATAAATACCGCTTCATTAAACCGGTTTACTATACTACTTGTTGATGAAAAATTATCAGCTACAATCATATTATTAACGGCATTTTTAGAATCGCTGTCAAAAGCGGTATAGAGTATATACGAATTAAGCCTGGTTATATTCAATACTTCATCGCATTCCAAAAGAATATCTTTTACTTTATTAGGATCTTGAATTGCATTTACAGCATTCACTGCAACGGCAGCTTTATATTCGGATTTAAAAGCATTAACCGTATCATATTTGGTGTTACTTTCCGCCAATGCAACAAAAACACTTTCATCCAATGTATCAAAGGTTAATCCACCATATAGAGGAAACTCTATTGTCAGTTGTTCCCGATTCATTGTCTGACTCAATATATTTTTGATTTCAGCAGCTTTTTCTTGGGTCGAAAGGGTAACGGAACCTCTTAAACTTTCAAGCTGCTCCAAAACAACTTTAATATCCTCCGGACTAAAATATTTGAACATAGCGGTATAGGTTTCGCCTTTATGAATACTTCCTACTTTAACATTATACCAGCCTGTTCCACCTTTTATCTTATACTGATATAAATATTTCCCTTGGAAATCCGTATAAACTTGCTCCACTTGATTTACATAACTAAACAAATTGTCCGGGGTGTCGCATTATCCAAATCATCAAAATTCTTATTTGCCTGCATTACTTGAATGGTAACTTTTTTATTTGCATTCTCCGGTCCAAAATCACCCTGAATGGTTACAATCTGAGTGTCCCCGTCCACGGTAGGGGTTTCCAATGGAACAGCTAATGCGGTAATACTACAGGTAATAAAGATAAGTATTAGTCCAATCATAATCTTTTTTATCAATGTATTCATTCCCCCTAGAAAAACATTGTTACCTTATAGAACTACTTTTATAAAGTAATTTACATAATATTATTGCAATATAACTATTTAATATTATCAAATATAGGAAGAAGAATTTCTTCCTATATTTGATCTGACATATTTTAGAATCATTTAATTTTACGGCATTTTCACAAGACTGAATTCGTCTATGAAATAATCTGGTGCAGGTGATGACGAATCGGCATATTCTGCATAAATCTCTGCTCTTGTCAGAACTCCATCCTTATTTCCTATGTTAGACCAATCAAGTGTAACCATACCGGACAAGTTGGTCCAGCTATTCCATTCGGAAGCGGTTGGTAAGGTCTTTAGTACGTTAAACACTTGTTCGGCGCCACCTGCATAAAGTTTTACCCTGATATACATACTTGTACCTGTACCACCGGAGGTCTTCACCCAACCACTAACTTTGTAAGTACCTGGTCCAAATTCTTGGATTTGCTGAGTGATAATCTGTATAATATTACTATATCTGTTATTTCTATTGGTAGCTGATCCGGACTGTGTTCCGGCAAATACGCCTGTCGTAGTTGTTCCCAATGTTACAGTTCCATATGTTGTCCATTGGCTGGTTCCATTTTCAAATCCGGGATTCACAATGAGATTCATACTCTTTGCAAGCTTCACATTATCAACATATGAAACTGCTCCGCTGCTTGAGGTTGCCTGGAAGCAAACTCTTACCTTACTGTTGGTGCCTGAATTAAAGGATAAATAGGATTTTGTCCATGTACTTGCTGAAGTAGTTTCCTCACTTGCCAAAACCGTATTACCGGTAACATCAGTTATTTTGTAGATTATTTTTTCACTGCCTTTGCCACTAAATGACATATTATAATCGGTATTTGGTTCAACGGGTAATTCTTGATAAGCAATTTGTGTTGCATTATTCGCTGTAATTTTCAGTGAATGACTTCCTTCCATTTTTTCATCGGTTGTCACTTCAAAATTAGTTCCTAATGCCCAGTTCGAAATTCCTGACTCGAACCCTCCGTTCATTACTATATTTTCAGGCACTCTTGCCAATCGACAATCATCCAGGTAAATTTCCCCGTAATTGGCTTGAGCATCAAAATATAGGATTGCTGAATTTAAAGTTCCTGACCAAGTAATATTTCTCACTGTACTTACATGAGTCCATGTTGTATTATTAACAATTGTAGAAGTCGGAAGTGACATAATCCGTTCACCGGCTGAATCGTTTATTTTGATATTCATTGTAACTCTTGAGAACTCAGTAGCTATACTCATCATTTGCCAACTCTCAAGAATATACTGTCCTTGTCCTGCAGCTGTTAATATGGATGTGATATCTTGTTGAGCACCGTCAGTAGTCGCGCTTCTGCCTGTTACTGCCAATGCTGCGGAGCCTGTATGTACTTTCGTTGTTTCTGAACGAACAGACAAATTCTCGGAAGTGCCTATTGGGGCCCATCCGTTTGTACCATCTTCCATTCCGGGATTGGTTAATAAATTATCCGTTAATTCTATGTCATCAATATATGATACCGTTCCATCCGCACCAACACTCGTAAAGTATATTCTAACCCTGTTATTGTTACCTGTTAAAAAGATAAATGATTGATTTGTCCATTCTGTATATGTTGTTGAACCATTCGTATTGTCTACTCCGTCTGTTCCCAAGAGATTACCGGATGGATCTGTAACCTTGACATTAAAATTAATATTTCCTTTTGCATAATAACTTAATTTGTAAGCCGAATTTGGAAGTACGCTAAACTCCTGCCATGCCGTACCGCTTTTTCCGCCGGTTACACACAAAGAGGCATTTCCTGAACGGTATTCGCTAAAATCAGTTGTAAAGCCGGCTGTAATATTCCAACCGGTATTGTTCGGATAGCTGAATGCTTCATTAAGAGGCTTCATGGTATTTTCGCCGTCCCAGACAAATGTTTTTAGATAATGACTGTTGGTTGTGGTTGCAGGTAAAGTCATATTGACTACTATGTCCTTTTCCTCCATTCCATTTAAGGAGTCTTCTGTTACAGCCACTTCCTGCAAAGTATGATCTGGACTATAAAGTGCAGTAATAACAGAAAGATTTTGTGAACCTGTTGCAGTTCTTTTTGCTTTAACAGTAACTTTTATGTTTTGCAAAGGTAAAAATGAATTTAAAGCCGTATTTGCTGCGGTAGTATATACCGGATATCCTACTGCATAATCAGCAATGGTGGTCGCCACTTCAAACCCGGCATCTTTAATGACATCTTCAGCAAAACCAATTCCTCCAACCGTCATATTTACTACTGATAACAAAACCAAGAAGGATAAAATTTTACAAAATAACTTCCTCATCATGCACATCTTTACCTCCCTATAATTTTTTGTATCACCTATAACCATTATATCATTTTGGCAATTTACCATAAGTATAAAGTTCCTTACATTATAATTCCGCTCTTTAACGAGAATCAGCCAAAAATGTTGATGATTTCTCAACACTTTTGGCTGAGTTGCTATGAATCACTGCTTGGTAATATTATCTCCGATAATATACCATCCTGTTGACGTTCTTCTCTGAATGCCAAGCTTAATTTTTGGATGAGTATCTTCCGGTTTTTCAAATATTCCAATGGCTAATTTAAATGATCCGGGGTCATTTGTTGTAAAAGTAATATTTTCTTTCATTAAGACATTCTGGTCCGGAAACCAGTTCTTCGGATTACTATTTGGATTACTGTTTAAATCACATACTTGCAAAATCGCATAACTGGCAATATTGCTGAAATAGCTACAAGGAATGCCAACACCATTACTTTGAAACTACTTTTTCTTTTTAACATACTTAGGCCTCCCTAAAAATTTTTATATAAAACCTTATTTAAGGCTTCTTCATATAATATATTAATAGGGATTTTTTATTAATTGACATAAATCCTTTTTCTACTTTTCAGTATATAATATTTCTTTGTCTTCTTCATTATATAGTAACTTTTTATTGAGTGATAAGTATAATGTTTCATACTTTATAAAGATTATGCTTCATAAAAAAGAGCCGAAAAAGTTGATGATTCATCAACTCTCCGGTTCAACATCAAAAAAATACAGAATGTTTTGTCTTTTCCGGCTGTCAACCTCAGAAATTCCATAAGACAAAAAAACCTTAAAAGAGTATTAATGATGTACTCCTTTAAGGCTTAATAACTAAATTTAACTTAATTCATGTATATTCCTTATTACCATTAAATCGGATGTGTCTTTTGTTCCATATCTACAAGATTGCCGTCGATCTTGTATTTCTGTGCCCTTCTGAATTCAAAGAATTTCTTTGCTACTTCAGGGAATAACGCATAGGATAATACATCTTCATCCTGTTCTATAAATTCTTTTATTTCATTCCTGTATTGCTCAAGCTCCGGTTCAATTAAATCAGCCGGACGGCAGGTGATTGGTTTTTCATCCCCGATAATTTTCTTCCTTATTTCGTCGGAAACTTCAACAGGAGTCTTTCCATATTCGCCTCTTACCAATCCTTTTGATTCCTTTGAAACCATTTTGTATCTTTCACCGGTAATTACATTCAACACAGCCTGTGTACCTACAATCTGGCTGGTTGGCGTAACCAACGGCGGATACCCGAAATCTTCACGTACTCTTGGAATTTCCTTAAGCACTTCTTCGAACTTGTCTTCCTTGTTCTGCTGTTTTAACTGAGATACAAGGTTGGAAAGCATTCCGCCGGGTACTTGGTACAATAATGTATTAATATCCACACCAAGAACTTTGGTATCCATAAGACCACTGGATAAATATTTTTCTCTCAGAGGTCTGAAATAGTCTGCAATACGGCTGAGCAGTTTAAGGTCCAGTCCCGTATCATATTCAGTACCTTGAAGGGTTGCCACCAATGGTTCCGTAGGCGGCTGAGAAGTACCTAAAGCCATCGGGGAAATAGCAGTATCTACAATATCTACGCCTGCTTCAATTGCTTTCAAATAAGTCATGGAAGCAACACCGCTGGTATAGTGGGTATGAAGCTGGATTGGTACTTTTACTGTTTCCTTCAACGCTTTAACAAGTTCATAAGCCGTATACGGTACTAAAAGACCTGCCATATCTTTGATACAAATAGAATCTGCACCCATATCCTCCAATTGCTTTGCCAACTTTACAAAAGATTCAATGTTGTGTACCGGGCTGATTGTATAGGACACTGCAGCCTGTACATGTCCACCTTCCTTTTTTGTCGCCTTAATGGCTGTTTGAAGGTTTCTTATGTCATTTAAAGCATCGAATATCCTTATAATATCGATACCGTTTGCAATGGACTTCTGTACAAAATATTCTACCACATCATCTGCATAATGCTTATAGCCAAGAATATTTTGGCCTCTGAAAAGCATTTGCAGTTTTGTATTTTTTGCTGCATCTCTGATTTTTCTCAGTCTTTCCCATGGGTCTTCATTTAAAAATCTTAAACACGCATCAAATGTTGCTCCTCCCCATGCCTCAAGCGAATGATATCCTACTTTATCAAGTTCTGCAACGATGGGCAGTATTTCATCCGTTGTCATTCTGGTCGCTATCAATGACTGATGCGCGTCCCTTAGAACGGTTTCCGTTATTTTTACATTGGGCATAATTTCTCCTCCTTTTACGGGCGACCACAGGTCGCCCCTACTTACTTTTTATTCAATATATTCATTTAAGTAAATCACTATAGATTGCTTCTACAGTATTATTTCGCATACATTGCAAGAAATACACCGGCTGCTACTGCAGAACCGATAACTCCGGCTACGTTGGGTCCCATGGCATGCATTAATAAAAAGTTACCCGGATTTTCTTTTTGCCCGACTACCTGAGAAACTCTTGCTGCCATAGGTACGGCAGACACACCGGCCGAACCGATTAATGGATTGACTTTGCCGCCGGACAATGCATACATGATTTTTCCAAATAAAACTCCGCCTGCAGTACTAATCGAAAATGCGACCAAACCTAAACCGACAATTAATAAAGTTTCCACCCTTAAAAAGTTTTCTGCACTTGCCGTAGCGCCTACGGAAACACCAAGACAAACTGTTATAATGTTCATCAACTCATTTTGTACAGTTTTACTTAATCGTTCAACCACACCGGATTCTCTCAATAAATTCCCCAGCATCAGCATACCGACTAAAGAAGCTGCATCAGGTAATATTAAGGAAACTACGAGAGTTACAACAATGGGGAATATAATTCTTTCTATTTTACTTACCGGACGCAATTGTTCCATCACAACCATACGCTCTTTTTTGGTGGTCAATGCTCTCATGATGGGAGGTTGAATAATGGGCACAAGTGCCATATAGGAATACGCTGCTATGGCAATTGCAGGAAGTAAGTGAGGTGCCAGTGTTTTTGTTACAAAGATAGCTGTTGGCCCGTCGGCACCGCCGATGATACCGATGGACGACGCTTCCGGCATAGTAAAGCCCAATAGTACCGCGCCTATATAAGTAATGAAAATCCCTAATTGGGCAGCGGCACCCAGCAAAATACTTTTGGGATTGGCAATTAAGGGGCCAAAATCCGTCATGGCACCCACACCAAGGAAAATTAACGGCGGAAATATTCCGAGCTTAACTCCCAGATATAAGAAATCTATCAATCCACCTTTTGTGATGACCTCCTGAATATCCAGATGATCTTTCAAAAACAGTTCCTGATGCATTAATCCTGCCAACGGCAGGTTTGCCAACAGCATCCCAAAAGATATGGGAAGCAATAACAACGGTTCAAACTGCTTTTTGATAGCAAGGTAAAAAAGAACTGCCGATATTCCAAGCATAATCAGTGTTCGTATATCAATTTCATTGATTGCTGTACTGTCTATGAATTTTGCTATTGCTTGTATTACTAATTCGTGCAAACTAATCACTCCGCCTTCCTAGATATTTTTTAACGTTCACCTTTGCTGTCAACCAATAACAACAAGCACATCACCGCTATTAACCGAGCTTCCTTGACTAACATTTACAGCAACTACTTTTCCTTCTTTTGGAGCCATGATTTCATTCTCCATCTTCATAGCTTCAAGAATACAAACAACATCTCCGGCTTTTACCGTATCTCCTACTTTTACATTCACCGATAAAATAGTTCCCGGCATTGGAGCTTTAATTGTTTCCGCTCCTTCAGGTATAGAAGCCGGTGCTGCTGCTTTAGGTGCTGCCGCAGGTGTTTCTTTCTTAGAAGGTGCAGATGTTGCAGCAGGTGCCGGAGCAGGTGCTGCAGCAGGACTGCTAACTGTCGCAGGTGCAGCAACGGTGGCACCGTCTCTTATTTCTTCTACTTCAACCTCATATGAATGTCCGTTAACATTTATTAAAAACTTTCTCATAATAAACATCCTCCTGACTTAATTAATTTTTATAATTTTTAACATTTATCATTGATGATTATAGCCTTGTTTCCAATTGTTCTTGCCTACCAACTGTGTTCCATATCGGTGACACGTTATTTACCCTTCTAAACGAAGTTACTTTTAAGTTGTAAGTTGACTGATTTAAGCTTGCAGCAACTGCAGCGGTTAAAACGGCAATCAACTCTTCATCGTTTATTTCTTCACTTTTTTCTCTTTCCTCCATAAAATCAAAGGTTTGTTCCTGCTGAGAATTGGTTGCGGTCGTTTGCTCTTGTTTTTCTACTTTATCAAATATCTTTTTCATAAGCTCCAACACCAACCACAACAAAATCAAAACCGAAAAAACCGTGCCCATTCCTATTATGGTTACAACGATACCTTCGCTGAATAAATTACTCAAATAAATCACCCCGTTTATTCATAGTTTCCATTTCGCATACAACCGGTTATACAGGGATATTTCCATGTTTTTTGGCCGGCCTGTTTTCCCGTTTGCTTGCCAGCATTTCCAAAGCACTTATAATTCTCGGTCTTGTTGAGTCCGGCTCAATAACATCGTCAATATATCCTCTTGCTGCTGCAACATATGGATTGGCAAATTTATCCCTGTATTCTTGAATCTTTTCATTTCTTGTTGCAATGGGGTCATCCGCATTGGCAATTTCTTTACGGAATATAATATTTGCCGCTCCTTCCGCACCCATTACCGCAATTTCTGCGGTAGGCCAAGCAAATACCATATCTGCTCCCAAATGCTTACTGCTCATTGCAATATAAGCACCGCCATAGGCTTTCCTTACGATGACATTAATCTTAGGTACGGTTGCTTCCGAGTATGCATAAAGAAGCTTTGCACCATGACGGATAATTCCGGAATGTTCTTGAGATACGCCGGGCAGATATCCGGGCACATCGGTAAAGGTAATAATAGGAATATTGAAACTGTCACAGAACCGAATAAATCTCGCCGCTTTATCAGAAGAGTTTACATCCAAAGCACCTGCAAGAACTTTCGGTTGATTGGCTATGATTCCTACCGTACTGCCGTTCATTCTTGCAAAACCTATGATAATATTTTTTGCAAAATCCGGCTGTACTTCAAAGAAATCACCGTTATCAACAACTTCTACAATGACTTCTTTCATATCATAGGCCTTGTTTGCATCATCGGGAACAATATTGGTTAGCTTATCGGACAACCTGTTCAAATCATCGGTACATTGATATACAGGTGCATTTTCCAAGTTGTTGGACGGTAAGAAACTTAACAGCCTTCTTACCTGCTGGATGCATTCTTCATCATTGGAACACTTAAAATGAGCAACACCACTGACGGAATTATGAGTACCTGCACCACCGAGTTCTTCAAACGTTACATCCTCACCGGTAACGGCTTTTATTACTTGTGGTCCGGTAATAAACATTTGACTGGTCTTTTCAACCATGAAAACGAAATCGGTAATGGCAGGGGAATATACCGCTCCTCCGGCACATGGCCCCATAATCATTGAGATTTGAGGAATGACACCGGATGAAATGGTATTTCTGTAAAATATTTCACCAAAGCCGCTTAAGGCATCAATTCCTTCCTGGATTCTGGCACCGCCGGAATCGTTCATGCCAATAATAGGTGCTCCCATTTTTAAGGCCATATCCATTACTTTGCATATTTTTTTTGCATGCATTTCACCAAGTGAACCGCCTATTACGGTAAAATCCTGTGCATATACATACACTAATCTTCCGTCAACGGTACCATAGCCGGTTACCACTCCTTCGCCGGGAGCCTCCGTGTTGGGCATATCAAAGTCCATACATCTGTGCTTGACAAAAGCGTCAATTTCAACAAAACTGCCTTCATCCAACAGTTTAAGAATTCTTTCCCTAGCCGTCAGCTTGCCGGAATCATGCTGTTTTTTTACCTTATCAGCACCGCCACCTTGTTCAATAATACTTCTGCGATACTGCAAGTCATTTAGCTTATCCATTGTACTCATTCACTAACCCTCCAGACTAAAAAAAATTAACTGCTATATAATTAATTAAATAAATTAATTATACCATTATAAATACATACCCAACTTTCGTTGTATAGAATCATTTTAATTAATATAATATAACATTGTTACAAAAAAAACAATGTTAAAATTTCAACATCCTCCCCCAAATTCTATTATTCTATATAAAATTCTTTTTTCCTTCAAAGATTTTGAGTTTTTTAAATTCCATCATAAAAATTTTTAAGTTTCTTGACATGAATGATTAGTAAAATAATTAAAAAGATTTAAGTAAAATACGACTGAATGTTGTTGAAGCAAATCAGGTACCTCTACTCCTTCAATATTTTCGGTAAAGCCCAATTTTATTAATAATTTCTTTATTCTCCCGTTGATACAAAAAACATGCAGGATTCCTCTTAAATCAACGGCATTTAAAAGGGCTTTTCCCATAGCATATTCTAATTGGAATCCTTCATTGTCACCTATAATAATATCTTCCAGCACCGCATAATCGTCCTGAAGGTTTACAATTCCTACAGCTAGCAACTCATCTCTTTCTTTTGCGGCCATTACCAAACAATTATCGTTTATTGGAGAGTGATTCTTTTGTTTCATCAGAAAATTTTTTACTTCTTCATAATCCTTTTCTTGAACAACCCCTATCTTTATCACATGAATCCTTCCCTTCGTTTTTTTAGAAGTTTATATTCCTTTCAAATATTTTATTTCTTGTGGCGTTAAGTACCGCCATTGGCCTACAGGCAAGTCATTAAGCCGTATGTTTCCTATGGCAATTCGTTTTAATTGTTTAACCGGATGGCCGATTGCCTCACACATTTTTCTTATTTGACGGTTTTTCCCTTCATGTATCGTAATTTTAACAACACTCTCGTTTTTTAATACTTTGATGATTTCTATAGCAGCGGGGGATGTGGTATAATCTTCAATGCAAAGACCGCTTCTAAACCGATTTAATTCGGTTTCAGAAGGAGTTCCTTTTATCACTGCTATATAGGTTTTATTAATGTTATGTTTCGGATGGGTTATGCGATATGTCAGTTCTCCGTCATTTGTTAATAACAAAAGCCCTTCTGTATCATAGTCAAGCCGGCCTACCGGATATACCCTTTCCTTTATTTCATTTTCAATCAATGATATGACGGTAGGCCTGTTAAACTGGTCTTTAACGGTGGTTACATAGCCTACCGGCTTATTCAGCATAATATATATTTTCTCATTTTTAATGGTTAATTTTTTGCCGTCTACTTCTACTACATCATGATTGACATCAACCTTTGTACCTAATTCACGGATAACGTTTCCGTTTACTTTTACGCGGCCGTTAAGAATCATTTCTTCCGCTTTTCTTCTGGAAGCAACACCTGAAAGTGCGATAAACTTTTGAAGACGCATTTTTGGTTCTTTCGTCATATTATCACCTGTTTTAATTTCTGGCCAACTTTCATACAAGTATATATTATAACAAAAAAACAATTGGAAAATCCAATTGTTTTATATGTTTAGATAAAAAATTATTTTTTAATTACTCATTCATATATGGATAAATCGTTATTGTTATAAGGGCGATTTATGCAACTTGATAGAATGGATATAATTCATATATTTAAATCTGCATTTATTGTAGGGACACCATACATGGTGTCCGAAATCAGCACATTACAAGCGGACGCCATATATGGCGTCCCTACAAATGCAGCTTATACATTGTTATATGAGCATCCTATATCCATCGCAAACATGACATTTACTGTTGTAGGGGCGATCTGTGGTCATCCGCAAGAGTCTCAATGAAGGCAATATCCATTTATGAATATATGAATAAGTATCCATTATACAAACATCAATAACCAATTCTTGATAATTTTTTTTAAAGAATTTTTTACTGTCTTTATCTCAACTTTATCAATAATATCGTCTGATACTAACGGTATTGAACCGCAAGGTTTATCTTCAAAACTGATGTGAACCTTTCCTATTTCCTGTTTATAACCAACCGGTGCTTCTATAAAGTCAGGAACCTCATATGTAATCTTAAATTTTCCTTCATCTCCTTCCTGTATAGGATATTCAAAGGATGAAGAGGCTACTAATGAAATTTTATCTATCATTCCACCTTTGACCGGAATGGTTTTCATATATTCTCCTTCACGAATTATTTCTTTTCGTTTATAATGATGAAATCCGTAATCCAACAACTTTTTATGATCTTCCCAATCATTGGGTGCCTTTAAAGTGACCGCAACAAGTTTCCAATTGTCCCTTGTGGCAGAGGACACCAAGCACCTTCCGGTTTTTTTGGTGAATCCCGTTTTTACACCGTCACAACCTTCATACATACTTAACAGTTTATTATGGTTTTTTAAAACACGATCCCACTGATGTCCTTGCCATGGCACTGTTTTCCGTTTTGTCTTTACAATTTCGGCAAACTTTTCATTCTCTAATGCATAGCATGTAATTAAGGCAAGATCGTATGCCGTTGTATAGTGTCCCTCTTCATCCAGGCCACTTGGATTTTTAAAACTGGTATTTACGGCACCGATTTCATGTGCCTTCCATGTCATTTCCTCGGCGAATTTTTCTACCGAACCGCTGATATGCTCTGCTATTGCAATTGCTGCATCATTCCCTGAACTTAGCATTAATCCGTAAAGCATGTCTTCCAGCTTTAGTGTTTCTCCTTCCGCAAGCCACATGGAAGAACCTTCTACGTGAGCTGCTCTTGCACTTGTTTTTACCATATCTTCCATATTTCCTTTTTCCAAAGCAAGTAATGCAGTCATTATTTTCGTTGTACTTGCCATAGGCCTTTTGGTATATGCATCCTTTTCATATAAGACCCTTCTGCTTTCCCTATCCATTAAAATTGCAGAAGCTGCCGACAAGTCCATGGAATTTTCCGCATAGGAAATCATCGCTGAATAGCAATTCATTACGAAAAGCAAAATAAATATAATCATTCGTTTGTAAAACTGATATTGTTTTTTGGACAAAAAAATCACCTGCCACATCGTTATATATTAAATTTATATGTGCAGGTGATTTTTTTATTCATTATTCATTTTCCACTTCGGTAATTTTTACTTCTTCATCATCTTTCTTTTCAATTTTCTTTTTAATGTTAATCTTTTTCCGAACCGATTCATTAATTTTATCAATTAATTCCGGAACAAATTCAATGATTTTGTCAACCGAAGTATTGGTATTAACAGGAAGCAACTTTATTTGTCCTTGTCCTACCACCATAAATGCTACAGGATTAATGGTAACTCCTGCACCACTGCCGCCGCCGAAAGGCAGTTTCACCTCTTTTTCCTCCCCGCCTGATGCGTTTCCAAATTCTGAGCCGCCGGCAGCAAATCCGAAGGATACCCGTGAAATGGGTATAATTACTGTACCGTCCGGTGCTTCTACCGCATCACCGACAATGGTATTCACATCCACCATTTCTTTTATGCTTTGCATTGCTGTCGCCATCAAACCTTGAATTGGATGATCCGACATGTTTTACACCACCTTTTCTTTCATTATAGATATATTATTATTTAATAACAGCTTAAAATAAGAGAATAAAAAGATACCAAATATAATAATAATATGTACGATTCGAAATGTAAATATGCAGCATAGATCAATATTGGCCTTACTTTCATTGAAATCCGGATGAATGTTTATGTCTGTTTTTTTTAAAATACAAGAACTATTTATTATAGCAACCATATTATAAACGGTACCCCATACAATACCTGACGAAATACCGGTTAAAGCTGCGTCGCCTAATCCAAAATCCAGATAAAAAGTCAATTGATTACAAACCAATCGACGTTTCAGATAATTTCGTACTTTAGAAAAGACTTGTTTAAACATAGCATACTGTTCATGAATAATTTCAGTAGTACTTTTAAGTTTCGAAAACGAAAAAGTATCTTCTTTCTTTTTCTGTTCTTTTTCAACGCGAACAATTTTAAATTTCCTCAAAAATTTTACAATCACCTTGCAAAATCTATGATCCTTTGTTGTAAACGGAAACGTTATTTTCAAAAGTCCCTTTAACAGCGATACCGTAATTGCAAACTGATAAGTTTCTGAGGTTCTGCAAAACTTAATGGAAATATTGATTTTAAAAAATAAAAAAACTACCATTAGCATCAGCAAGATGATGCCGGCTATGATGAAATACATAGTAACACCTCATTTAGATATTGTTACCATTTTTATGTGCTCAATACATTATTCTTGGGGTATTTCATTCATATTAAGTATGGGCAAATCCTCTAATGACCTTAATCCAAAACATCTTAGAAATTCCTGGGTTGTCCCATATAGGAACGGTTTGCCGGGAGCATCCAATCTTCCTTTTTCTTCCACAAGCCCCCGTTCAAGCAATCGTGCAAGTGCAGCGTCACTGTTTACGCCACGAATGTAATCGATACTGCTTTTTGTAATGGGTTGATTATATGCAATAATAGATAGTACTTCCATAGCCGCTTTTGACAAGCCTTGCTGTTGCTTTGGCTGAACAAGTTTTTTAATGTATTCAAAATACTCAGGCCGAGTACATAACTGGTAGCAGTCATCCAACTGAATAATCTGCAATCCGCGTCGCTCATAATTATAATAATCCATCATCCGATGAATGATAGAACGAACGGTATTTTTATCTACTTCCACAATTTCAGAAATACGATCCACAGAAAGTGCATTTCCTGACGCAAATAATACGGCTTCGATAATCGCTTCAATTTCCCTAATCTCCATCGACTTCACCATTTCCTTTTAAAGATACGTATATTTCTTTGGAATATTGCCTTTGTTCCACAATAATCCGATTCAGCTTTATCAGTTCAAGAACGGCTAAAAAGGCTGCTACAACTTCAGCTCTTGAATGCATGTTTTTAAAAAGTTCTAAAAATAAAACCTTTGAACGATTTTTAAGGATTGCTATAATTTCCTTTGCTTTGGACTGTACGGATACTTTTTCAACGCCAACAATGTCTTTAAAAGATTTTTTTGAAGGAGGAGCTTTCCTGCGATTTTTCATAACAATTCGATAAAATGCTTTGATCAGTTCATCAATGGATAAATTCACCAAATTTTCTTGTTCCCAGCCTTCAATATCTAACAGTTCAGGCTCCTTAAAAAAGATATACTGAGACCTTCCTTCCCGCTCCGAAAGGAATTGTGATATTTCTTTATATTTTTGATATTCGAGAAGCCTGTCCACCAATTCCTGTCTTGGATCTTCATCGTCCGTATCTTCAGAATCCGAATGTTTAGGTAACAGCATTCTTGACTTGATATAAAGCAAATTGGCGGCCATTACTAAAAATTCGCTGGACACATCCAGATCCATTTCTTCCATAAGCGCTAAATATTCCATATATTGCTCGGTAATTTCCGATATGGGAATGTCATATATATTAACTTTATTTTTTTGAATAAGATGCATTAATAAATCCAATGGTCCTTCAAATACTTCTAACTTAAATAACAGTTTTTCCATTCCTGATCTCCGAATTATACAAATTACTGACGTTCTAACCTTTATTATAGTATGAATTGTCCAATGTGTCCATATTTTATAACAAATTTATTGTTATAAGCTGTATTACATATGAACATGTATCCGTTTTATGGTAGGGGCGACCTGTGGTCGCCCGCAAATGGTAATATGAACTTTAATTATTCTGTAAGAAACACATTGCGCAACATAATATCATCTACTTATTTTTCGGGCGACCACAGGTCGCCCCCATATGCGTCAACCTAAACCACATTTTGTAAAAC